>ERZ773254.19-NODE-19-length-116274-cov-18.082181_pt1 | contig 116274 bp, 92 predicted proteins | sample MGYA00580516_ERZ773254 | MGnify/ENA primary metagenome ERZ773254 (study PRJEB29015, sample SAMEA2738158) | human oral metagenome | biome: human oral; feature: human-associated habitat; material: saliva | place: China | collected 2192 ...
GGGAATCTCGTCCAATATCAAATAATGCAGTTGCATCAGCTATTGAGAGATAAGGATGGTTCTTCGGAACTCTCGCTGCCTTTTCTCTTTTCAATGCATCCAACTGTTCTTCCTTTTTCCTTTGCTTATATGCTGCTTGAGAACAGTTCTTAGAGCAGTATTTGGAGGTTAGCGTCTTTGCAATAAAAGATTTACCACAAATTTCGCATTTCCGCTCTATTTGAAATTTTGCACTCGCCATACTATTTGTATCTATTTGATTATCAATTTATCTTTTAAATTAAGTCGCACTTTATCTCCCATTAAGTCGCGGCACAAATATGGTACAAATATAAGCACAAAAACGATTAAAAACGATAGGCTTTAATTATTATTAAGAAATAAAAATCCCAGCAACTTATTATGTTACTGGGATTTACTTATTTTTGATTAGCGTTTGTTAGCTCTTTTACTTCACTTCCTCGAAGTCTGCATCTTGGATATCATCGGCGGAGTTGCTGCCGCTGTCCTGTGCTTGTTGGCCGCCTTGAGCACCTTGTGCATCGGCGCCGGGTTGTGCTCCACCTTGATACATCTGTGCACTTGCTGCCTGAACTGCGGTATTTAGTGCATTGGTTGCATTGTCGATGGCCGCAACATCGCCAGCCTTATGTGCATCTTTCAGTTGCTGGAGAGCAGTCTCGATAGGCGCTTTCTTGTCTGCAGGAATTTTGTCTGCATTGTCTTTCAAGAAGTTTTCGGTGGTGAAAATCATTGAGTCAGCTTGATTCAGCTTATCAATCTTCTCACGTTCAGCCTTGTCTGCTGCTGCATTCTGTTCTGCTTCAGCCTTCATTTTGTCGATTTCCTCTTGGCTAAGACCACTTGAAGCTTCGATTCTAATCTTTTGTTCCTTGCCCGTAGCCTTATCTTTTGCGCTTACGTTTAGAATACCGTTAGCGTCGATATCGAAGGTAACTTCAATCTGAGGAACGCCACGACGTGCTGGTGCTATACCCTCAAGGTTGAACTGTCCGATGCTCTTGTTCTGTGAAGCCATAGGGCGTTCGCCTTGCAATACATGGATTGTAACGGCTGTTTGGTTATCTGCTGCAGTAGAGAATGTTTCACTCTTCTTGCAAGGGATAGTTGTATTTGCCTCAATCAACTTGGTCATTACGCCACCCATTGTCTCAATACCCAAGGTCAATGGAGTTACATCGAGCAATACAATGTTTCCAACACCGCTCTCCTTATTAAGGATTGCACCCTGAATTGCAGCGCCAACAGCTACTACTTCATCAGGATTTACACCCTTAGAAGGCTCTTTTCCAAAGTAGTTTTTAACCAAAGTCTGCACTGCAGGAATACGGCTTGAGCCACCAACGAGAATCACTTCGTCGATATCTGAGGTTTGTAAGTTTGCGTCACGAACGGCATTCTGGCATGGAACTAAACATGCTTGGATGAGGTCATGAGCTAATTTTTCAAACTGAGCACGAGTTAAAGTCTTTACCAAATGCTTTGGAACACCACCCTCAGCTGAGATATATGGCAAGTTGATTTCTGTTGAAGTAGAACTTGAAAGCTCAATCTTTGCTTTCTCAGCTGCCTCTTTCAAGCGCTGCATTGCCATTGGATCTTTCGTCAAGTCGATGCCTTCTTCTGCTTTGAAATCATCTGCAAGCCATTTGATAATAACTTGGTCGAAGTCGTCACCACCAAGGTGTGTGTCACCATTTGTAGACAAAACTTCAAACACTCCGCCACCAAACTCAAGGATAGAGATATCAAATGTACCACCACCAAGGTCGAAAACGGCAATCTTCATGTCTTTGTTTGCCTTGTCAACTCCATAAGCTAACGCTGCAGCGGTAGGCTCATTTACGATACGTTGAACCTTTAAGCCTGCAATCTCTCCAGCCTCTTTAGTTGCTTGACGCTGTGAATCTGAGAAGTAAGCAGGTACAGTTATGACTGCTTCTGAAACCTCTTGTCCAAGGTAATCTTCTGCGGTTTTCTTCATCTTTTGAAGTATCATAGCAGATATTTCCTGTGGAGTATATTTGCGACCTTCTATTTCTACGCGTGGATATCCATTGTCGTTAACCACTGTGTAAGGCATTGCTTCTGCCTCTTTACGGCTTTGTTCATAGGTCTCTCCCATGAAACGTTTGATTGAATAGACGGTGTTCTTCGGGTTTGTAATAGCCTGTCGTTTTGCAGGATCACCCACTTTACGCTCACCATCCTTTAAGAAACCAACAACAGAAGGAGTTGTTCTCTTACCTTCGCTGTTAGCAATTACAACTGGTTCGTTACCTTCAAATACAGCAACACAGCTGTTAGTAGTACCTAAGTCGATTCCAATAATCTTTCCCATAATTGTATATATATTATTATTTTTTATTCGTTTAATTGACTCTTCGGAACTTTTCCAAAGACAATCCATAACTAACAAACCACGTGCCAAGGTCGACACGTGGTTTGATTGTGACAAAATCGGGTGACAATATGTCATATTTTATCACCAAAAATCTATTGCATTTCGATGCTTTTCTTGTCTTTTTGTTGTGTATTCTGTATTTTCTTATAACTCAAACACATGTCAAAAATGACACAAACTAATGTCACAACAGGAAGTAATATCCATAAAACTGAAAGCTCAAATATCATTACTAACCATGTGGAAAGGGCTGCTATAATTGCAAATTCGATAACACCCCACACCCAAGCTGCCGTGAAACTACTGTGTGCAATGACTTGTTTGGTGGTGAGAAAAACGATAAGCCAGAGTCCCATCCACAACTTCATGCCAATCTTTGGACCAATGATGACGTCCCAATTGAGGTTCAGTTGAAGGGCATGAAAAAGCAAAAGCCAGAGCGAGGTTAATGCCGTGAGACTGAAAAATACGAGTAGGTTTCTTATAAAAAGATGTGTAGCCTGAGCCAACAATCTTTCCTTTGCCGTGAAAGGTGGCTGAGAAACTTCTGTGCTTAGCTTTGATTTTTCGGTAAATCTCGAATTATCTATGGTTAAAAAATAGATGGATAGGGTCAAGAGAAGCACGATAACAGGCTCTGAAAGCAAGGTCGAAATGCCAAGAATGAAAAGTGAAAGCTTGGTGACTACTATGGCCAAACTTTTTAATTTAAGCTTGTTGCAGTCGTTTAATGCAATTAAATAGCGTTTGAAATCAAAGTTTTTCATCATTCTTTTTATGAGTTATATTTGGGTTGAAAAAGTTAATCATGAGCACATCTGTATGCAATAGGTTTGCGTTTACTTCGTCTGCCGCATCTGTTTCTCACATATTCATTATGTAATCTGCATCAAATGGTGCTGTTGTTTGCGTCATTTCATCGTGTCATCTGCGTCATTTCGTACCACAATCTGCGTCATTTTACTCAATAATTTCATTGCAATCTACTCTTCTTTTGAGGTGTCTGTCCCTAAGGCCAGCAGCAATAATAGCGCAAAAAATGGAGTGGTGATAAAGGAAATTAAAATCCAAAGGACTGCACTTCGCTTCTTTCTCGTTGCCAAAAAGCCCACAAGAACGTAACAACCCAAAAAGAGTGCTGCGACGAGTACAGCCATACCTAAGGCTGCAATGGGCCCCCAGCGTTCAAAAAATCCGCTGTTTGAGTGATAGGGTGCAGTTGTTTTTGAACTCGCTTCAACGCTGTCTTCATTTTCTGTAAACTTGTATGGCGTGTTATAGTCTTTTAGTTCAAATTTGACAATGAAGGTCTTTGCTTGATCATTCTTTGTCACTGACCTATAATAGGCATAGGATTCATCAGCTTTAAAGGCTGGAAGCGTAATCGTTTTTGTTTCTCCCGGCGAGAGATTTACCTCTTTATAATAGTTATCATCGTCGATGGTTTGCCCCATCATATCAATGTAAGTAAGGTTGAAACAAATATCTTTTATTAACTCCTTAGTATTGTTTTTCAGTGAGATTCGGGCATTGTCGTCGTTCAACGCCTGTTCATAGTCGAGCATAGTCACGGCATTTGTGCTGTCAACGGAGGTTGCAAAAGAGAGTGACGAAAGCAACATTACCGTGAAAAACAAAAAGATTCTTTTCATAATAATATGTATTTTAGGATGTATTATGCGGTTTGTATGGTCGGTTTTTCTTTTATTCCTTTCAACCAATTGCCTCGGAATAGGCGATAAAGGAAGATTGATCCACGGAAGGTTAGTTCGATTGCCATCGCTGTCCAGACACCTTTCAGCCCATAATCTCGGGCAAGCCATGCCGCAAGCGTTAGTCGAACACACCACATTGAAACAAGATTCATGATGGCAGGACGTAGGGTATCACCGGCGCCTACACATATACTATATGCCACAATTGACGCTGCAAAGAAGGGCTCGGCAAAGGCTTCGATGCGTAAAATCGTTGTACCGAGTGTGCGGATAGATTCAACAGGGCTTAGGAGTCCAATCATTTCGGGAGCAAAAATATACATAATCAGTCCCATAAAAGCCATGACAAGCATCCCTAAGCCTACGGTCATGTAAGCAAAACTCTTACAAAGGTCCTTGCGTCCAGCACCATAAGTCTGGCCCACTAAAGTCGTTGCAGCGTCGCCTATGCCATAACCTGGCATGTAACAAAGGCTTTCTGCAGTGATAGCAAAGGAGTTAGAAGCGATGGCAATGTTGCCTAATGGCGCCACGATTAGCGTGCTAACAATCTGTGCTCCGCTCATTAACACCGACTGAATTGCCATGGGAAGACTGATTCGAATGGCTTTAGTTACATAGTCCCAAACCCATTTAAATGGCACGTTGTCAAGCTGAAGTGCTAATATTTTGTTGCGTCTTGTGGCCATCCAAGCTATCGGAAGTGAAGTCGAAATATATGCCATTGAGGTGCCGATTGCCGCACCTACCACGCCCAAATGCAACATATAGATGAACAAGTAGTTGAAAATCACGTCAAGAACACACAACAAAACACTCATTAAACTCGGTAATTGCATGTTGCCAGAACACTTGATCATGGACGCCGAAAGATGGAAAAGTAGGATGAAAGGCATGGTTAATGAGAACACCAAATAGTATTGAGAGGCGTCGTGATTAATGTCATTTCCTCCCCCTAACCACAATGGAAGTACGGAGTGAATTGACGTGCCTATAGCGGCTATAATGAGGCTAAAGGCGAGACCACAAAGCAGTCCATGCCGAAAGACTTGACGTGCTTTGAAGAAGTCATTCGCACCAATGAAGTGGGAAACTTGTACCGAAAAGCCCATCGAAGCAGCACTCATTACACTACCCATTAGCCATGTTGTAGACTCTACTAAGCCTATACTTGCTGAGGCTTCTGCCCCAAGATGTCCCACCATAGAGGCGTCTATGAAGAACATCATGACTGTAGTGATCTGGGCTAATATAGAGGGAATACTCAAACTTACAATCAGTTTGAGTTTCTCATTCTGTGACATGGGCTGGCCATTACGGATGTTTGCTAATAGCGCTTCACTCTTTTTGTTTCCTAACATACCTTATTTTAATGATGCAAAATTAATAGATTTTCGGGTAAATCACAAAAAAAACGATTCCATATTCCTATGAAACCGTCTGTCTCTCAAATCTATCAAGTTTTCTTTTACTTTCTCTTTTGTGTTATCTATTCTGAAACAATCTTTTCATTTACCTTTCAAGACTAACCTATGTCCTTTTTGTAGTGACTCTCTAAATCCTGTTTCCCTGAATCTTTTACCTTATAATACCTTTGAAGATCTTTTATTTTACCTAAAACCAAATACCTATTCTAAACCTAATCTCTTTGTCTGTCTAACCTAAAACCTTTGTCGTTATCTCAATCTTTTACCTCTTTTAGACGATGCAAAGATAGGAACGATTTCTCTTTCTGCCATATTTTTGAACGTGAGATTATGGAAATAATGTTGTTTTTTGACTTAAATCAAGTAATTGTGTACGTACACACATGATTTGTTTTAATGCAAACATGCACATAAGTCAAGTCGACTCATGTGCATGTTGATTACACCTTATATTATATATCCTATCTTTATAGCGGTGTTTTATCGCCTATTTCTCTGCCTTTATGCCTGCAAGTGTGACATCATAGATGCGCATTGAATGGCTGGGGAGGTTGTATTGACCTTCTGAATTGCTTTCGCTCAGGGCATAAGGTACATATACTCGCCATCTGTCTCCTACATGCATGTGTTGCAAAGCGGTTGCAAAACCATCGCATTGTGCATTTACTGCAATCTCAATAGGGGCGCTAACACTTGGATTAAAGACTTCTGTTGTCCAGCTCTGACTAAAGATTTTGCCGTCAGGATAGGTCGCAGAAGGAATCAATCGCTTTTGAACATGCACATAAACACTATCATTGTAGACAGGTGTTTTTGTCCCTGTACCATTCTCTAACACCTTAACCACGATGTGATCTTCAGGCTTTTGGAGTTCATTTCCTAAGGACCAACTACGTAAAATCTTGATATTTGAGTTCGTCGATGAAGCCGTTTGAGCTTCCTTATAGACTTTATTGAAGTACTCGTTATTACGAGATTGCCAATTAGAAAACTCATTGTTTGAGTCGCCTTCTTCCTTACATGACGTTACCACACAGGTGGTAATCATGAGCAACAGGATATATAATAGGTTACGTTTCATTCTTTTACATTAAGTTTTTTTAGTAGACTTGAGATGCTAACACGCTCTTCCATGATGCCACGTAGGGCGTCGATGTCTACTCGTTCCTGCTTCATTGTGTCACGATAGCGCAGTGTTACCTTGTGATCTTTTGGCGTATCGTGGTCTACAGTGACACAGAATGGTGTACCAACTGCATCTTGTCGGCGATAACGTTTACCGATAGAATCCTTTGGATCGCCATAGTGTGTGTTGAAATGGAACTTCAAGTCGTCAACAATCTGTTGAGCAAGTTCTGGCAGTCCGTCTTTCTTGTCGAGTGGGAATACGGCACATTTCACTGGTGCTAAAGCCTCTGGAAGCTTCAATACCACACGAGTCTCGCCATTTTCAAGCTGCTCTTCCGTGTAACTATGACAGAGAACAGAAAGGAACATGCGGTCAACACCGATAGAAGTCTCTACATCATACGGAGTATAATTCTCGTTCTTATCGGGATCAAAGTATTTAATTGAACGACCACTAAACTTCTCATGCTGACTAAGATCAAAGTCAGTACGCGAATGAATGCCTTCAACCTCCTTGAAACCAAACGGCATATGGAACTCTATATCAGTAGCCGCGTTGGCGTAATGTGCCAGCTTTTCATGGTCATGAAAGCGGTAGTTCTCGTCGCCCATACCAAGAGCTTCGTGCCAAGCTAAACGGTGTTTCTTCCAATATTCGAACCATTTCATCTCAGTACCAGGCTGACAAAAGAACTGCATTTCCATTTGTTCGAACTCGCGCATACGGAATACAAACTGTCTCGCTACTATCTCGTTACGGAATGCTTTGCCGATTTGACAGATGCCAAAAGGAAGCTTCATGCGACCTGTTTTCTGTACGTTTAGATAATTAACAAAGATGCCTTGCGCTGTCTCTGGACGCAAATAGATTTTGTTTGTCTGGTCACTTAGGGAACCAACTTCAGTAGAAAACATCAAGTTAAATTGGCGAACGTCCGTCCAGTTCTTTGTACCACTGATGGGATCTACAATTCCTTCGTCAATAATGATTTGTTTTAGAGCTTCCAAATCGGGGCCTTGCATGGCCTGAGTATAGCGTTCATGTAAAGCATCGCGCTTCTTTTGGTTTTCCAAAATACGTATGTTGGTCTCGCGGAACTTGCCTTCTTCGAAGCTGTCACCAAACTTTTTAGCAGCTTTAGCAACTTCTTTCTCAATCTTTTCATCATACTTTGCTATCTGATCTTCAATGAGAACATCTGCACGATAGCGTTTCTTTGAGTCGCGGTTATCAATCAATGGGTCATTGAAAGCATCCACATGGCCACTCGCTTTCCATACCGTGGGGTGCATAAAGATGCTTGCATCGATACCAACGATATTGTTATGAAGCAGTACCATGCTTTTCCACCAGTACTCTTTAATATTGTTTTTCAGCTCAACACCATTCTGACCATAGTCATAAACGGCTGCAAGTCCGTCATAAATCTCACTGCTTGGGAAGACAAAACCATACTCTTTACAATGGCTTACTATCTTCTTGAAAACATCTTCTTGTGCCATAATAATCTTTTGTTCAATTTCTTTTCTGCAAAGATACAATAAATATCGTGAAACGGCTCGGCTTTTATTATTTTTTTATATTCGTCGAAGGGTAATGCTTTTCAGGCTAAACTGAATCGCTTTTCTGCTGGAACAATTTTATAATCACAAACAAAACGGGTGTACAACTTCTTTGAATCATGAAAAAAGGCAGCCCTTAAATGACTGCCGTTCTTGTTATTTCCCGTTGTCGATATCCTTATAGCGTATTATTTTTTGCCCTCTTTTGGTTTGCGCAGGCTATCTTCAGAACTTCTTTTTACCATCATCTTATGGCGCTGTTCGATGGCTACTGGCGGGTATAAACAGAGTTGTCAAACGTCAGTTTGTTGTCCTTGATATAGCCTTCCACAACCTTTTGTTTGTCCGTTCCCCGCACTTTATACGTCAAGGTCACTTTGGGTGCATTGTATTTATAGGCACCATGCTCGACTCCCGACTTGTTGTTGTTGAACATGGTACATGAAAAATCTTTCTCTCTAAACGTTAATATCTTCACGCCATCACACTTTTGAGGGCCTGCCCAGGCTGTTCCGTCTAACGAAGATGGGGCATTATCATCGTTGGAAAAAGCCATACAAGCATATATAATGCCCACAATTGCGAGCAATATCAGTACATGTTTTTTCATAACTCCTAATTTTTTATTCGTTTTGCAAATGTAGTTGATTTTTTCAAACAAAGCAAGTTTTTGTATCATTCTTATCTCTTTTTTAGTTGAAAAAAGATGACTTGCGATGTTTTTACAATGGGGTTGAATAAAATGTTAATATTTATCAGTAATATTTACAAGTGATATGATTTCCTGAAGCTATTTAAAACAAAAGGCTTGGTGGCTTAAAATAGCAGCTGTTTTTTAGCGTTTTGCAAGATAATGAAAATCAGAAGGTTATGATTTTTGAATGAAATGACCTCCGTATTCGTGGCTGATAATCTCGTGTTTTTATTGGTTTTTCAATGCCGTTTGAGGCTAATTGCAATGTAATTTAACTCATTCTTCGTTGTAAATCGGCTTCAATCATGCAGTAAAGTGGGGCAGATTGCAACGCCAAACCATTCATTTCATGCACTTAAATCTATGTCTTTGTTCGTTAAACTCACTTTTTTGCTGAAATCGGACGTTTCGATTTGCGTGTTTATCTCTATTTGAAAACTTCTTAAAGTGTTAAAAATTAGAGCTTAATTTTACAAAAATAAAACAATGATGTGTGCTGTATCTTATCGATATTAGTTCCAAAAACAAAAGTTTTTTCTCTTGAATCATCCCCAAATCAATAACAAAACATCAGTCAGAAAAGTATGGTTTTTATACGCTTCCGCTATGCATTAACATGGTAAAAGTGTCTTTTATTGCCGCATATAAATTCATTTTAAGGCGCGGGTTGCTTTTTATTGCAAGCAGCCAAGCGTCAAACTTTCTGACATCGTGAAAGGTTTTTATTTGCGTATTTCAATATTTTTCCTTACCTTTGTAGCTATTGCAATAAATACCAAGCATTAAACAATCAATTCATGGACGACGAAATAAAAGATAACGAGGCTATAAACGAGGAAGAAAACCAAGCGGCCGACGCGCACTCTGACTATAAACCAGCAGACAGATTCGATGCTTCTGCGGTGCATCACCTTAGCGGAATGTACAAGAATTGGTTTCTTGACTATGCAAGCTATGTGATATTAGAGCGTGCTGTGCCTCATATTGAAGATGGTTTAAAGCCAGTTCAGCGCCGAATTCTACACTCAATGAAGCGCATGGACGATGGAAGATATAACAAAGTGGCTAATATTGTGGGCCATACCATGCAGTTTCATCCCCATGGTGATGCCTCTATAGGTGATGCTTTGGTTCAGATGGGGCAGAAAGACCTGCTTGTTGACTGCCAGGGTAACTGGGGAAATATACTCACCGGAGACCGAGCTGCAGCGCCACGATACATAGAAGCGCGCCTCTCTAAGTTTGCTTTAGACGTGGTTTTCAATCCAAAGACCACCGATTGGCAGTTGAGTTATGACGGAAGAAACAAGGAACCAATCACTCTTCCGGTGAAGTTTCCGTTACTTCTTGCCCAAGGTGCTGAAGGAATTGCAGTCGGCTTGAGCAGTAAACTCTTGCCACATAATCTCAATGAGATATGTGATTCGGCCATCAAATACTTGAAAGGAGAAGACTTTCAGCTTTATCCCGACTTCCCAACTGGTGGTGCTATCGACGTAAGTAAATACAATGATGGCCAAAGAGGCGGTGTGTTGAAGGTGCGGGCAAAGATAGAAAAGTTAGATAACAAGACTTTAGTTATCCGCGAAATCCCATTTAGTAAGACCACAACTACCCTCATAGATAGTATATTAAAGGCTATAGATAAGGGGAAGATTAAAGCCAAACGGGTGGATGACAACACGGCAGCTGAGGTTGAGATTCAAGTGCATTTAGCTCCTGGAGTGTCTTCAGATAAGACCATGGATGCCTTATATGCTTTCAGCGATTGCGAGATAAATCTGTCTCCTAACTGCTGTGTTATTGAAGACAATAAGCCTGTTTTCCTTACCGTTAGTGATGTGTTGCGTCATGGAGTCGATCGAACGATGGGACTCTTGCGCAAGGAATTGCAGATTAGAAGAGGCGAGTTGTTGGAACAACTGTTCTTTGCGAGCCTTGAACGCATATTTATTGAGCAGCGTATTTATAAGGAAAAGAAGTTTGAACAGGCTGCAAACATGGACGATGCCATAGCATTTGTTGACCAGAAATTAACGCCTTTCAAACCCGACTTCATTCGAGAGGTGACGCGAGATGATATTCTTCGGCTCATGGAAATCAAGATGCAACGTATCTTAAAGTTTAATAAAGATAAGGCAGATGAACTCATTGCACGCATCAAAGCAGAAGTAGCTGAGATTGAAAACGACTTGAACCACATGACGGATGTAACCATTAATTGGTTTACTTTCATTAAAAACAAGTATGGAAAAGACCATCCTCGTCGTACGGAAATACGCAGTTTTGATACCATTGACAGTGCAAAGGTCGTAGAAGCTAACCAAAAACTCTACATCAACCGACAGGAAGGATTCATCGGAACGGGGTTGAAGAAGGACGAATTTGTTTGCAACTGTTCTGATATTGACGACATTATATTGTTCTATAAGACTGGAAAGTATAAGATTATAAAGGTTGCTGATAAGATATTTGTAGGCAAAGGAATCATTTGGTTGCAAGTGTTTAAGCGGAATGATAAGCGTACTATCTACAATGTTGTATACAGAGATGGTCGTGATGGCTATTATTATATGAAGCGATTCAACGTGACCAGCATGACACGTGACCGCGAATATGACCTCACTTTGGGCACTCCGGGGTCGAAAGTGACTTATTTCACAGCCAATCCCAATGGAGAAGCCGAGACGATTAAAGTGGTCTTAGAACCTGATCCAAAGAAAAAACGACAGAATATCTTCTTGGAACGTGACTTCAGTAAGGTCAATATTAAGAGTCGTGGGGCTAAAGGTGTCATCCTAACCAAGCAAGTTGTGCATCGCATTGGACTGAAAAGCTTAGGCCATTCGACACTCGGCGGTAGGAAAGTGTGGTTTGATCCCGATGTGAAACGCATCAATTATGAAGAGCACGGACGTTATCTTGGGGAGTTCTTTGATGAAGATCGCATCTTGGTTATACTTGATAATAACGACTTCTTCATAACAAATTTCGATGCAAACAACCATTATCCAGACAACATAATGAGGTTAGAGAAGTGGCAAGCTGACAAGGTTTGGACCGCCGTTCTCTATGATGCAGACAACAAAGGCTATCCTTATATGAAGCGGTTTACGATGGATGCCATCTCAAAACCACAGAATTTTGTAGGTGAAAACCCTAATAGTAAGCTTATTATTCTTACAGATGAGGCCTTCCCTCGTATCAAAGTAACTTATGGAGGGCATGATGCCGCACGACCAGATGAGGAGATCGATGCCGAGAAGTTTATCGGACAGAAGAGCTTTAAGGCTAAAGGTAAGCGCATATCTACGTGGCAAATCGCGACGATTGAAGAGCTTGAACCGACTCGTTTCCCTGAACCCGATGAACAAATCGAAGAAGAAGACACTGAGGATGAACCTGAAAATCTTGATCCAGACGCAGGAAAAAGCTCACAACAGGTGATAGATGAGATCAACGGACAATTGAGTTTATTCCCCGAAGACGATGAGAATAACACGAAATAACATGGTAATAATGGGGATGCTACTATGGTTTTCCCCATTAATCTCTGTCGCCCAATCTGATGATAGCAATCAAAATGAGCGCATCATTGCCAATAGTAAGATGATAGGATGGGGCAGAACGAACCTTCTTGACACGTATCTTAGCCCCGAAGAATACGTCGGATTAGACCTTCGTTACATAAGCCATACGCTGCGAAAACGTAGGAATAGCCGTGTGATTCATGAGTTAATACATCAAGGAAATATTGCTTATGTGGACAATAGAGCACGTAATGGCCGAGAGATTGCAGGCAATTATAACTTCCAATTTGGGTTGCATTATCTCTTCAAAACATGGAACTTATCGCGCAACCAGTTACATTTCGAGGCGGGAGGGAATGCAGAAGTCAACCTCGGATTCCTTTATAATACGCGCAATAGCAATAATCCTGCGCAGGCACGACTATTTATCAACGTTGTTCCTACAGTCGCATTGACTTATGATTTCCATCATCCCTTCCGACCAAGTGAATATCGTGATTTCAGGTTACGTTATGAATTGGGAGTTCCTTTGGTAGGTTTGAGGTTCTCACCTAACTATGGTCAGTCTTATTATGAGATATTTTCGAAGGACAATTATGACCATAATCTTGTGCCAACTACAATCGGAAACGCTCCTTCTTTGCGTCAGATGCTGACCTTAGACTTCCCACTTTTCCATGCCGTTTTCCGCATAGGATATCAAGGAGAGTATCTGCAAGCACACATAAATAAGTTGAAATTCCACGCCTATACAAACACTTTGCTGCTCGGAGTGACGAAAACCTTTAAGTTAACACGCGTAAGAAGATGAAATATTTGCATCATTATATAAGGCTGTTGTTGTTGTTTCTTAGCGTGATTCTGCTTTCGGGATGCGTCAAAGATGAGGAGTTTACCAATGATTCACGTGGTAACTTCGAGGCATTATGGCGTATTATGGATGAGCATTACTGCTTTTTTAGTGAGAAAGAAAAGCAATTTGGGCTTGACTGGAATGCTATTTATCAGCGTTATAGCAAGCAGATTAACCCACAAATGACCGAAGAACAGCTCTTCGAAGTACTTGGAAATATGCTTGGAGAGCTACGAGATGGGCATGTAAATCTAATCACCAGCTTCGACATTGCACGCAATTGGTCGTGGCATGAGGATTATCCCACGAACTTGAATGACTCATTAATCAGTTCCTATTTAGGCAAAGAATATCGCATTTCGAATGGAATGAAGTATAGATTACTTGATGATAATATAGGTTATATACGTTGTTCTACGTTTGAAAATAGCTTTGGTAGTGGTAATCTTACAGACATTTTGTCGTATTTTCTCACGGCACGTGGGCTCATTATTGATATCAGAAATAATGGTGGAGGCATGATTTCGAGCGCCGAAGAACTGGCTGCTCGCTTCACAAATAAAGACATTTGCGTGGGTTATATCCAACACAAAACAGGACGAGGACACAATGATTTCTCCGAGATGAAGGCGCAATGGCTGCGTCCAAGCCGTGGACTGAGGTGGCAAAAACCTGTTGTTGTGCTCACAAATCGAGGCGTTTATAGTGCCGCAAACGAGTTTGTTAAGTATATGAAAAGCTGCCCTAAGGTCACAATTGTAGGCGATAGAACCGGTGGAGGGGCTGGAATGCCTTTCAGTAGTGAACTCCCCAATGGCTGGAGTGTACGCTTTTCAGCTTGCCCTATCTATGATAAGGATAAACAAACAACAGAGTTTGGCATCGCACCTGATGTGCAAATAGGTCTTAATCAGTTTGATATTTTCATGGGATATGATTCAATTATCGAACAAGCACGTAAGATATTGAGATAGAGATGTTTATAAACATAAAAACTTTTCTTAAAACTTGACAGTGCTTTTGAGTTATAATATTTATCTTTGTGATGGAGCTTAGAAGATGAAGAGCTTCATAATTTAATTTATTCCCTATTTATGGACTACCGAGAGACTATCATTACCGGAAGTGACTTCACTAAGATGGGGGCTGCAGAAACCAAAGATTACATCGCGCATGTATTGTGTTTACAAGGCTCTTGCAGCTTTGTTTACAATGGTGAACGCTATGATTTATTGGCAAACAACTTATTAATTGTTCGGCAACATCACTTGATAAAGGACTTTTCCCCACACGAAAACTTCGATGTTGTGGTGCTTTTTATTCACGCTCCCTTTATGGATTCGGCCGCACCCGACGTCAATTTTGGCGTTAGAAGCACGTTATTATTGATGGAAAATCCAATCTTAAAGCTAACTAAGGAGGAAGCAATCAAGTGCCAAAAAGACTTAGATGCCATTGTTGAAAGAGCCAAAGATAGAGGTCATAGCTATTATCTTGACGCGTTAGCTGTTAGTTGTTTGCAGCTCTTTTTAGATGTGTTCGACTTCGAAAATCGTATATATGGTCCCACACATGTACCGCTTCGGTCGGCTCGTTTGATTCGAGACTTCATCAAACTACTACAGAATGGCGAGTATAAGTCACATAGAGAAGTAGCGTATTATGCCGGTAAACTCTTCGTAACGGCTAAGTACTTGTCTGACGTTTGCCGTACAGTTACGGGGCATCCTGCTAACTATTGGATTCACCATTTCGTTAACATTGATATACGTTTGCACTTGCGTAACCGCCGATTATCAGTGTTAGAGATTAGTGAAAAGTTTAACTTCTCATCGCCGGCACACTTTACTCGTTACGTACAGGCACAATTAGGTGAGTCACCTTCTGCTATTCGTGAACGTTAGAAACCAAACATTTATAATCTTCTATCCATAACGAAAACTGGCTGATAACATTGTAAGAGCGTTTTGAAATAAATTTAGTTGAACAACGTATAAAGCGTAAAAAAATCATCAACCTTTTTTCGTTATCTCAAAATATTATTGTATCTTTGCACCAACAAAGCGCTTGTGGCGAAATTGGTAGACGCGCTAGACTTAGGATCTAGTGGTTTATGCCGTGTAGGTTCGAGTCCTATCAGGCGCACTTTTGTAAGAGCCAAGTAGTTGATATTCAGCTATTTGGCTTTTTCTTTATGGCATAATGTGAGTTTGTTTGCCTTGTTTTTTATCGTAAAATGCTTGTAACTACTGCTTGATTTTCATGCAGTTATGCGATGTTTCATTACAATTGTTTGTTCTTTTTGATAGGAATGAAATAATGTTTATAGGTGAAATATTGTGTGAACAAAGGAGTATGTATGCCTTTTTACGATGTAAAAACAAATAAACTTGTTGTGCTTTATTTTGTTGATTGCTTGAGAATGAAATATGATTGTCTATACTTCAGAAAATCTTTTGCACCATTTTATGCGGTAAAGTATGGCATTTCATCGTGTAATTTGTGTCATTTCGTCGTGTGATATGCGTCATTTTACTTCATCATTTATCACTATTGGATTGATGGTGTGTGTAAAGATGAAGTACCATCATATAGGAACTACGCGAAGAGAACGCGGTGTCAATGGCGTTGAAACGATGTTGTGAGGTTATAAAATGAAACATGCGAAGAATTAATTCCTCGCATGTCACCTTATATTTTGGTTTGATTTGTCTTGTTATCCAAACATCTGTAGCGAATAAAGATAGATGACTGATGCAGGGATAGCCATGAGAGAAGAGTCGAATCTGTCGAGCATTCCGCCATGACCAGGTAAGATTTTACCACTATCTTTAATGCCTAAGGTTCGTTTGAAAAGGCTTTCAACGAGGTCACCCCATGTGCCAAATACAACTACTATGAAGCCTAATCCGACCCAACCTGTTATAGATAGTTGTGACATTTGGCAGTTTGTGTTTGAAAAATAGCCTATGATTGCGGCAACAATCATAACGAGTATGGCTCCTCCTACACTTCCTTCCCAACTCTTTGCAGGGCTAATTCGCGGGAAAAGTTTATGCTTTCCGAAGAGAGATCCACTGCAATAAGCGCCTGTATCATTAAGCCAAAGGAAGACAAATACACACAAAGGGAGTTGCATATTGTATTGATAGGTGATGCCATTTGGGGCTTGTTCAAACGCAAGTACATTCAACATGGAGAACGGAAGGGCTATGTAGAGCTGAGAAAGCATGGCATAAGCCCAGTCGTTTATAGGGTCTTCTTGTTTCAAGTAGAGTTCACCGATGAAGAGATATACTATCGACAGCAGGTAAGGAACAAAGATAACAAAGTTTGAAGTGATGCCAGTTCGTATGGCCGCTACAGCCAAAAAGAAATACACTCCGGCTATTGTTGTGATAAAACGATTAACATTTATGTTCTCCCTTTGATTCACAAGTCCAGTAAATTCCCATATCGTCAGCCCCGTAATCACGGCAAACAATGCCACCATTGTATGTGGATGCATGATGCCACCCACCATGATAATGACGAAGAGTGCACCTACTATGGCCCTCACAATCAGGTTTTTCATTTTGTCACTCATTGCTCTTTTCCTTTTCTAATGATGCTTGATGTTCGGCTTCGGCTTGCTTAACAGCGTCTGGCATGTCTTCAAGTTTAGGCGCATTAGCCTCATTTTCATTGATGATTTCCTGTGCTCTGCTCACCCATGGGCGTTTACCGAAGATATTTTCTACGTCTTCTGCATAGATGACTTCACGTGAGATGAGTAGCTCAGCTAACGCTCTATGTCCTTCCTTATGATGTTCAAGTAGCTCCTTAGCACGTGCATATTGCTCGTTAATCATCTTCAAAACTTCGTCATCAATGACTTTAGCTGTAGTCTCAGAGTAGGGGCGTTGGAACTGATATTCTTGGTTGTTGTAATAACAAATGTTAGGAAGTCGGTCGCTCATACCTGCATAAGCAATCATGCCATAAGCGCTTTTAGTGGCGCGTTCGAGGTCGTTCATCGCACCAGTAGAGATATGTCCCGTGCACAACTCCTCTGCTGCACGTCCTCCAAGCAATGCACACATCTCGTCAAGCATCTGTTCTTTCGTTGTAATCTGTCGCTCTTCGGGTAGATACCAAGCAGCTCCGAGTGCCTGACCACGTGGTACGATGCTCACCTTTACAAGTGGATTGGCGTGCTCACAGAACCAACTTACCGTGGCATGTCCTGCTTCATGGAATGCAATCGAACGCTTTTCAGCGGCTGTCATCACCTTAGTCTTCTTCTCTAATCCGCCAATAATGCGGTCAACGGCATCGAGAAAGTCTTGCTTGCAGACTGTTTTGCTGTTATGACGAGCTGCAATCAGTGCCGCCTCATTACATACATTGGCGATGTCTGCACCCGAAAAACCCGGTGTTTGGCGTGCCAAGAAATCGATATCTAAGTCTTTATCCACCTTCAATGGACGCAAATGAACTTTGAAAATGGCTATACGTTCAGCCAAATCTGGCAGATCTACGTTAATTTGTCGGTCGAAACGGCCTGCTCGAAGCAATGCTTTGTCAAGCATATCTGCGCGGTTTGTTGCTGCAAGTACAATGACTCCACTGTTTGTTCCGAATCCATCCATCTCGGTAAGTAAGGCATTCAACGTATTCTCTCGTTCGTCATTACCTCCCATTGAGGGGTTCTTGCTGCGGGCACGACCTACTGCATCAATCTCATCTATAAAGATAATACACGGTGATTTCTCTTTAGCTTGCGCGAAAACATCACGTACTCGGCTGGCACCTACGCCTACAAACATCTCAACGAAGTCCGAACCACTCATTGAAAAGAAAGGAACACCTGCCTCACCTGCCACAGCTTTGGCCAACAAAGTCTTTCCAGTACCCGGTGGTCCGACTAATAATGCACCCTTAGGTATCTTTCCTCCCAGCTCAGTATACTTCTGGGGATTCTTTAAAAACTCTACAATCTCCTGCACTTCTTGCTTTGCTCCCTCTTGTCCGGCTACGTCTTTAAACGTTATTCCGAGGTCGTTTGCCTTCTCATACAGCTTTGCTTTGCTCTTTCCTACACTGAAAATGCCTCCTCCTCCGCCGACATTTCCACCGCCACTCATACGTCTTAGCAGCCAGAAACCAAATGCACAGAAGAGTAATATTTGTAGCGTGTTGACGAGAAGTCCATTAAAGAAGCTATTGCCGGAATCGTTATCATAACTATAATCGACAAGTTTCTTGGCCTTTTGTTCGGCATTTAAGAACCTTTCTACTTCGTCAACAGAGCCAAATTCCACGTTAACATAGGGGTTCTTTCCTACCTGTTTAGCATTCAAATGGAATACATCTTTGATGTGTTTTGGGGCAACATACATCTTCAGTTCACCCTTATCTTTGTTGATAACGACGTTTGTTGCGTAACCTTTTGCTACATATTCCTTAAACTTTCCATATGTGGTTTCTTTATTAGTCCCACTGATTGCCGCCAAGTTTCCACCTCCAGAGAGCAGAAACACGCCTGCAACGATAGCCACTAATATGTAAATCCAGTTCATATTAAAGCGTGGCATCTTCGGCTCTTTGCCGCTTTCCTTATTATTAAAGAAGTTCTTTTGTTCGTCCATATCGCTGTATTTGTTTCTGTTGTATATGGGAATTACTTCATCAAATGGTGTGCCAAACGTTTAATCTAAGTTCGGAATATTTGTTAATTTGGCATCTTCCCAGAGCGTTTCCAAGTTATAATATTCCCTCGTTTCAGGCATAAAGATATGTACAAGCACATCAGAATAGTCGATAGCTACCCATTGATTGTTGCCAAGTCCAGCCACATTGATGGGCTTTTCGCTTAATTCCTCGCGCACCATATCACTGATTGAGCCTGCAATAGCCTCAATCTGAGTCGGTGAATTGCCTTGACAAATGATGAAATATTTGGCAATTGCGCCATCAATATGTTTCAAATCAATGATTGTAATGTCTTGACCTTTCTTCTCTTGTATACCTTTTGTAATTGTCTTCACTAACGTTTCAGTTATTCCCATCAATTGTTTCTTTATTTAATATATGTGATACTATTGTTTCATGGGCAAAGGTACACAATTTTAAGAGATATCATCCATAAAGCAAAGTCTATTTTTTTGTTTCGCCATTTTTTTGGAAAAAAAGTGCTTAAAAGTTTTGATTGTTTTGAGAAATGTACTAACTTTGCAGACGCAAATCGGGAGTTTACCTGATGAAGCAAATGAAATAGTGGGATATGGTGTAATGGTAACACTACAGATTCTGGTCCTGTCATTCTTGGTTCGAGTCCGAGTATCCCAACGTTTTGAAGCTAAACAACACATGTGTTGTTTAGCTTTTTTCGTTTGTTAGAATGTAAACCCAAGATGGGGTGACCTCCATTCTTTCTGAACAAAGGTCAACCAATGCATTAATCTTCGTCAGTTTCGCCTATTGTTATCGTATATTCGCTCATGAAACTGGCTCCCGGAAGAAGCTTGTTCATCAGATATTTATCTTTAAACTCACCATCATAGTCTGCCCAATCGGCAATACCATACCAGGGTTCAATGCATACAAACGGCGCATTCTTGCCGTAAGGGCTCCATATTCCAACTGCAGGCGCCTTGAATTCTACGCTTACTTCCGCCTTGTTTTCATGGTTAAGCAGACTCACTTTGTGCAGTTGTGAGTGGTCAAAGATAAGGGCATCGTCCTTAAAAAGCTCCTCGTCAAACGACAATATCCCTTTTTCCGTGACAACAGCACTATGTTCGGGGGTGACACATCCTTTCACATTACCAAAAATTCGACGTAGTTCCGTGTCGTCAAGTCTTAGTCGTCCGTGCATGGGTTCGCTCGGAAGAAGTCCTGGAATGAGGAAGGCGGGGTGACCACCAATTTGAAAATACATCTCCTTTCGCCCTGTATTCTCTACATGCCAAACCACTTTTATCTTGTTTTTTGCCAGCCGATAACTCACTGCCAGATTGAAATGATAGGGATAAACCTTAAGCGTTTCTTCGTTTTCATGCATAGCATAGACCACCTTTTCCTTGCCTTGAGCCACCAAAGTGAAGTCGGTGTCGCGTGCAAATCCATGGCGTGACATGTTAAACTCCTTGCCATCAATGCGACAAGTGTCGTTCCATAGTCCGCAAACAATAGGGAAAAGAATAGGGGAGTGACGTCCCCAAATTGATGGATTGGCCTGCCAAAGATACTCTTTGCCGTCACTATCTTTGATGCTTTGCAGTTCAGCACCATGCGCCGAAATGCCAATTGTCAGGTGTTCGTTCTTGATTTGTTCCATGATGTTCGTTGTTTTGTTGACACAACAAAGATACAAAAATTGTTTGATGAAGGGGCGTGATGTGGCGAATAAAATGTTGGAGTGATAGGGTTAAAGCATAAAAAGCTGCTCTATTGTTCTCGTTGTCCAAGTCATTTCAGTATAAACCAAAGCCGAATAGCCGCTTCCTTCGTCATGAATAAGAGGAAAATGGTATTGGTTTAGACCTAAAAATTAGAATAAAACCATACAAAACTTGTCTGAAATAGCTTCTATGCTCCTATCCTTTTCTTACAAATCACATATTATTTTGCAGCATTTTTCGGTTTATAGTCTATTTTATATTACCTTTGTATGGAGCAAAACAAAGAACACTATGGTAGATTTCTCTCATTTTAATGCGTCGGGTGATGATCGGCGCGATGAGCTTATACGGGCTATTGAGCATGCCGTTGAGCACTTAACTCAAGGTGAACTTGAAGCCTTATATTATGATATGCTGACAAAAGGACTGATTGCTGATTAAGTGTTTGGCCTTTTTGGCGTGTCCCAACAATCTCATTCGTGTGGGGCTTTGTGGCATATCACAAACTAATTGATGTCAAATCGTGTTGTAATATGATGCAAATCACGCGATGTTTTGCGTCAAATGACCGCACAATTTGACGCAAGTTGCAAGATGAAATAAGGTATGTCGCGTTGTGAGTGGTATTTGCTCTCGTATAATATGGCATTCAATGGTGTAGTGTATAGATGTAAATTACGTTATATAATGTGAGAATCAACGCCGTAAGCATTGTGCCTTTTAGGGGCAATGCGTCATAAATCCAGACACAAAATAACGTAATTCATGTTACGGAATAAACGTTTCAACGCCGTAGGTGTTGCGCTTTTGATAGCCTAAGGTTGCCAAACGATAGTGCAGGCTACCCTGGGTTAGCGTATGGTTTGTGGGAGACAACGCCGTAGGTGTTGCGTTTTTTTTGATTAATCCGCTATAAAATGTTTTATTGTAACCATGCTTTCTCAGAAAAAGCTCAACACCTACGGCGTTGAATCTCCTTGCGAACGTTTACCCGGGGTAGGCTCGTTCCTCGCCAACCCCGGGCTATCAAAAGAACAACTCGTACCGAGTTGCGTGGTGAGAACATTCATTATGGTGGATATATTCATGGAAATATTGGCATAACACCCACAGCGTTGCATCGTTATAACATTCGACATGGGTGATGTATCCATTGGAATATTGGCACATTTTGCTATTAATTTATTCGTATGTTGTTCTTAATTGTATTATAAAATGAATGTTTCAACACCATCGGTGTTGCGTTTTTGATAGCCCAGGGTTGCCAAACGATAGTGCAGGCTACCTTGGATTAGCGTATGTTGTGCGTGGAACAACGCCGTAGGTGTTGCGCTTTTTTTGATTAATCCGCCATGAATCACCTCGCTATAACCATGCATTCTCAGAAAAAGCTCAACACTTACAGCGTTGAATCTCCTTGTAACCATTTACCCAGGGTAGGCTCGTTCCTCGCCAACCCTGGGCTATCAAAAGAACAACTCGTACCGAGTTGCACCATGAGGATATTTATATTGTAAAATACATTCATTGGAATATTGTCATAAATCCAACGGCGTTGCGTTGTTGTAACATTCGCAAAGGTGGATTCATTCATGGAAACGCTGACATAAAACCTATGGCGTTACATGGTGAGAACATTCGTTGTGATAGATGTGTTCATAAGAATATTAGCGCGACGCCTACGGCATTGCACGATTGCCACATTCATCATAGTGGATATATCCATTGGAATATTGGCACATTTTGCTATTAATTTATTCGCATGTTGCCATCAATTGTATTATAAAATGAATATTTCAACGCCGTAGGTGTTGCGCTTTTGATAGCCCAGGGTTGCCAAACGATAGTGTAGGCTACCCTGGGTTAGCGTATAGTGTGTGGGGAACAACGCCATAGGTGTTGCGCTTTTTTTGATTAATCTGCCATGAATCACCTCGCTATAACCATGCATTCTCAGAAAAAGCTCAACACTTACAGCGTTGAATCTCCTTGTAACCATTTACCCAGGGTAGGCTCGTTCCTCGCCAACCCTGGGCTATCAAAAGAACAACACCTACGGCGTTGCAGGTTGAGAATAATCATCATGAGAAGTTCATTCATTGAAAACTTACCGCAATATTTGTGGCATTGCGTGGCGAAGACATTTATAATTCCGGATATATTTATCGAGAATGGGGCATGAACCCTATGGCGTTACATGGTGAGAATAATCATCATGAGCGGTTCATTCATTGAAAACTTACCGCAATATTCATGGCATTGCGTGGCGGAGGCATTTGTAATTCTGGATATATTTATCGGAAAAGGGGCATGAACCCTACGGCGTTGCATAGCAATTTCACGGCCGATTAACCAAAATCCCATGAATTTCAGCTTATGCTTTGCATGCCATTGTGTGGCGAATGGCATGCAAGAATAGGGCAAAATGGGGGCAGAGATTTACCGATCTCTCCAGAAAGCTGGAGTGAAAATCACGAGAATAGTGAATATTTCGAGTCGACCAATCAGCATAAGTGCCGAGCATAGCCATTTAATCCATGCCGGAAGCATCGACCAACTCATGGTAGGACCAATCTCAAGACCTAAGGATGGGCCTACATTTCCCAATGAACTTAGTGTGATAGTGATGGCATTTGTGTTGTCAATTCCTGCAGAAATGATAGCAAATGAAGCGAAAAGGCATATCAAAAGATAGACCGAAAGGAATGAAAGTAACGTTACTCGTTTCTGATAAGGAATGTTACTACCATCTACATGAATAGGAAGTACGGCGTTAGGATGTAGGATTTGTTTGAACTCATTACGCATAATCTTCAACATCATCATGCTTCTGATGCCCTTAAATCCACCACTTGTGCTACCCGAACAAGCCCCAAGGAACATACAAGTGGCTAAAACAACCCAGGTAACATGGGGCCATTTGCCCGCATCATCATTGAAAAGACCCGTTGTTGTGATGAAAGAAACCACCTGGAAGATACCACATCGGAATGCCTTTTCTAAGTCGTAACCATTGTGAATCATGAGTTCTGCCATGATAAACAATGAGAATGCCAACACAACAAACGTGTAAAAACGGAACTCTTCGCTCTTGAACATCATCTTGATAGAGCGGTGTTTGGCTGCCATATACATCAAAGTGAAGTTCACTCCGGAGAAGAAACAAAAGAAAGTTGCCACATATTCTACGGCCGGTGAACGGAAAAACTCCGCACTATCGGTGTGCGTTGAGAAACCACCTGTGGCAGTACTTCCCATGGCATAATTGATACTGTCAAACCATCCCATGCCGCAAGCCATGAAACTCAGCACACATCCGATGGTCAGTACAAGGTAAACTACCCATATCCACTTAGCACCTGTACTCAGACGTGGGTGGAGGCGCGATGAAATTGGACCTGTTGATTCAGCTGCAAACACTTTAACAGAGCCGCCAACAAACGAGGGAAGCACTGCCGTTGTAAAGAAAACAATGCCCAATCCGCCTATCCACTGCGTCATACTACGCCAGAAAAGTAGGCCGTGGGGTAGCTTATCAATGTCATCAATGATAGTGGCGCCCGTGGTAGTAAAGCCAGACATTGTCTCAAAATAAGCGTCAGTGAAGCTTGGAATATATCCACTGATGATGAAAGGCAAGGTTCCGAAGAAACTAAAGATAATCCAAGAGAGCGTCACTACAAGGTAAGCATCGCGTCGACTCATGTTATTGTCTGCATTACGCCCGAGATAATGTAACACGATTCCCGTGAGTGTAGTCAGGATAATGGTAATAATAAAGGCAGGAACATCGTCTTCTTGGTAGCCGATGGCCATGAAAAGACAAGCCAACAAGAGTAGGGCTTCGATGAAAAGTAACGAGCCAATAATCTTAAATATGATGCTTTTGTCGATCATTTATTAAAGAGATTCTCTATTTTTTTCATATTCATGTCGTGGCAAAACACCATGACTGAGTCGCCAGCATTAATGCGAGTGTTACCTGAAACGAGGTAACCTTCGCCGTTTCTAACCAGTCCTCCTATCGTCACTCCATGGGGAAGACGTAGGTCTTTGACCGCTTTTTCTGTAATTTTCGAGCCCTCTTGGGGGATGAACTCAGCCACATCAGCATTTGCATTCATAAGAAAGCGCACGTTATGCACGTTGGCATCGAGCATCATCTGATAGATATGGCTGGCTGCAATAGCTTTCTTGTTGATGATAGTTCCTATATCTAAGCTCTCAGCCATATTGATATAGTCTTCATTTTCGACCATGGCCACAGTCTTTCTGACGCCCATTCGCTTAGCCGTTAAGCAGGCAAGGATGTTTGTTTCAGCATTTCCTGTGAGCGCAACAAAGGCTTGTGTGCTCATGATTCCCTCTTCTTGAAGCAACGAAACGTCTCGTCCATCGCCATGAATGATAAGTGCTCGGTCATCATCGAGAAGCTCATTGAGTCGTTCGCAGCGTTGTTCGTCGGCCTCGATAATCTTTACATTCATGTATTCGGGCATGGTTTTAACGGCTCTTACGGCTGTACGTCCGCCACCCATCATCATGACATTCTTCACATCTACATAGTGTTCTTTGCCTACAATCTTTCGAACGAACGGTATGTACTGGCGAGTTGTCATGAAATATGCCATGTCATAGAGCTTAAGTTCATCGTTTCCACCCGGTATAATCGTATCGCCATCGCGCTTGATAGCCACGACATGGTAAGGATCATCAGGCCCACTGATATCTTTTAACGGCCTATTGAGTACCTCACATGACTCGCGTAGTTTGATGCCGAGCATCACTAAAGCGCCCCCATGCACATCCCAGCGTTGGCGAACCCAACTCATTTTTAGTCCGTTATTAATGTCTTCAGCAGCTAAAAGCTCAGGGTAGATGATAGAACTCACGCCTAAATGTTGAAAGAAATCATTCAAATTGGGCGCTACAAACTCATAATTGTCTACCTTGGTTACAGTTCTTTTGGCTCCTAATGCCTTAGCAATGATGCAGGCATTCATATTCTTATTCTCATCAGGAGTGACTGCAATGAAGAGGTCAGCTGACGCTACTCCTGCCTCTTTTAGCATTTCGATGCTTGTACAAGAGGCGTGCATTGTCATCAAATCAAAGTCAGAATCTAACTTCTCTAACCTCTCTTGACTCTCATCCATGAGGATAATGTCTTGATTATTACGGGATAAGAACTTTGCAAGATAAGTTCCTATGGCGTATGCGCCGGCTATAATAATTTTCATTTCTTAGTCTCTTTGATGGCAGCAATAATGCTGTTTTGGTCAATATGGCATATCTTTTGTAACTCCTCAACAGTGCCGTGTTCGATGAATTCATCAGGAAGTCCCATGCGATTGATAACGGGTGAGTAGCCATGATCATTCATCCATTCGAGTACAGCAGACCCCATTCCGCCGTTACGGACTCCATCTTCAATCGTGATTATACGTGAGAACTTCTTGCCAACTTCATGTAACAACTGTTCATCGAGAGGCTTTAAGAAACGTAAATCATAATGAGCTACGTTTTCACCTGATGCATTAATGGCACTCTCTACAATGTTTCCAATAGGTCCAATGCTGATGATTGCAATATGTTCTCCGTCTCTAAGTTTGCGTCCTGTGCCCACTTCAATCTGTTCTAAAGGGCACTTCCAGTCTTTAAGTACGCCTCTTCCTCGTGGATAACGAATCACAAAAGGACCTTGATTGGGCAGTTGTGCCGTGTACATCAACCTTCTTAACTCGTGCTCATCCATGGGACTGGCAATTGTAAGATTAGGAATTGGGCGCAAAGCTGCCATATCAAATGCGCCGTGATGAGTCGGACCATCCTCTCCAACGAGTCCCGCGCGGTCGAGACAAAGTACAACTGGCAACTTCAGTAAAGCCACATCATGAATAATATTGTCGTAAGCTCGTTGGCTAAAAGCACTGTAAATATTGCAGTAAGGCAATAGTCCTTCCTTCGCCATTCCACCCGAAAAGGTTACTGAATGGCCTTCAGCGATGCCCACATCAAACATGCGATGAGGTAATGATTTCTGTAGAATTGTCATGGAACACCCCGTAGGCATGGCGGGTGTTACGCCTATAATACGATCGTTTTTCAAGGCTAATTCCAAAAGGGTTTGACCGAAAACGTCTTGGAATTTGGGGGGCATATCACTGCAATCTTGCACTAAGCGCTCTCCCGTTTTAGGGTCAAACTTACCTGGGGCGTGCCATATTGTGGCACTTTTCTCGGCTGGTTCGTATCCTTTTCCTTTCGTTGTATGCAGATGAAGCAGCTTAGGACCTTTCATGTTCCTAAGTTGTTGCAAGACGCGTACTATCTCTTTGACGTCATGTCCATCAAAAGGTCCGAAGTAACGGATGTTCATTCCCTCAAAGATATTCTGCTGATGACTCAATGCACTCTTTAAGGCGTTGTTGAAACGGAGTATCCCTTTCTTGCGCTCTTCATTCAAATAACCCTTCCGATGCAGCCAGTTACTGGCCTTAAAGCGTAGTTTATTGTAGGTCTCATTAGTGTCAAGATTCAGTAAGTACTTCTCCATTCCACCCACAGCTCGGTCAATTGACATATCATTATCATTGAGAATAATGAGTAAATCATTGGGAGTACTTGACACATTATTAAGGCCTTCAAAGGCTAATCCGCCACTCATTGCGCCGTCACCAATAACAGCTATGACGTGGCGTCCACTGCCATTAGCAGCCACCGACATACCCAAGGCCGCAGAAATTGAGTTACTTGCATGACCACAGGCAAACGTATCGTATTCACTTTCCTTTGGACTTGGAAAAGGACAGATACCATTCAACTTCCTATTTGTATAGAATTTGTCTCGTCTTCCAGTAAGAATCTTATGACCATATGCCTGATGACCGACATCCCAAACGATGCGATCCTCGGGCGTATTAAAGACATAATGCAATGCAACGGTAATCTCTACAGTTCCTAAAGACGATGCAAAATGTCCGGGATTAACGGATACTTCGTGGATAATATCCTCGCGAAGTTCTTTACAAACCTCTGGTAATTGCTCGAGTTTAAGCTTCCGAAGGTCTGCAGGATATTTGATTTGATCTAATAATCCAAATTTATTCGTATTCATCAATACCTTGAGTATGATTCTATTTGCAAAGATACGTTAATATCATGTATTAGGCAAAGAAAACTGATAAATTCTTTTTTATCACCTACTTTCAAGCAAAAAATACGACGCTGGAGCGCGAATCTCAGCGTCGTTTCTTTTATTCCTTTCCCTAAAATATTTCTTTTGTTGACGCAATCGCAGACTCCCCTATATATTATAAGGTGGAGAAAGCAATCAAATCTCTAAAGTTTTCAATCGTGATAAGCCGTTCATGGTCGAATGTTTCAGCCAGTTCCATTTTCCAAGCAACGCTGAATGGTACATGAATGGCATATGCACCGATGCTCAAAGCGGGTGCAATATCCGACTTAAATGAATTGCCAATCATTAACAATTCTTTAGGATGAATACCATTGTTCACGCATAAATGTCGGTACTCTTCTTCGGTTTTGTCTGACACAATGACGATATCGTCAAAGTAGTTTGCCAATCCTGACCGCTTGAGTTTATTCTCTTGGTCTTGCAATTCGCCTTTCGTGAACACCACAAGTCGATAACCTTCGTTGGTCTTTCGCTCGTTAAGTGCAATCAATGTGTCTTCAACACCCGGTAAAGGTGTTGTTGGAAAGGTCAACAAAGCCTTGCCCAACTGCAATATTTCGGCTATAATCTTACCACTTATACGGCCTTCCGATATCTTAACGGCATTCTCAATGAGTGATAATGTGAATGCTTTCGTGCCATATCCCAATGAATCCATGTTGGCTTTCTCGGTTTCAAAGAGTGCATCCGATACGTGTTTGGCTCCTGCATAGGCCGCCAAGAGCTGACAATACACGGCTTCTGCATTGTCAAAATGTGACTGGCAGTCCCATAATGTGTCATCAGCATCAATGGCAATAACCTTGAATTGTTTAAGCTGTATAGGCATTAGTCTACAAGTCGAGCATCCAACAATCGTGTGATTTCTTCTTTATCAAGATGTTGACCAATAAAAACTAACTTCTGCATACGGTCTCCATAGGTTGCATCCCAATCCTGACGGAGTCGTTCTTCGCGTGCCATGAGCTCGTCAAGTTCCTTCTTTGGCATGGTCATATACCATTGACCTGCATTGCGAAGTCCCATTTGTTTGCCTGCTTGTTCAAACACATAACAAGTTTGTGGCTCATCTTTGAACCAGCAAATTCCCTTACATCGGATGACGGTCTTAGGCCATTGAGTTGCTATAAACTCGTCGAATCCCACGAGGTCGAAAGGCTTTCTACGATAATAAACGAATGTACCAATGCCGTATTCTTCAACCTCTCCCCCCTCATGATGATGGTGATGATGGTGGTGATGGCCTTCTTCGTGCTCGTGATCTTCGTGATGATGTTCGTCGTGTTCATTGTGATCGTGGTGATGTTCGTGTTCTTCCTCCTCGTCATCTATGTGTTCATCGCCATGATGATGCTCTATTTCATCAATCCATGCCGCTGATGTTGCCACCTCATCAAAGTCAAATCGTTTTGTATTAATAATCTTTTCAAGGTCTACATCTCCATAGTTACACTCGATGATTTCAGCCTTAGGTTGCAGTGCGCGAATAATCTTCTTTGTGCGTTCCAACTCTTGTGGCTCTACTTCCGAAGCCTTGTTAAGCAGTATAATGTTGCAGAACTCAATCTGTTGGATAACAAGATTCTCGATATCTTCTTCGCCGATATTCTGTTTAATGAGTTCATCTCCATTGCCAAATTCGTCTTTCATGCGCAGCGCATCAACCACTGTGACGATACAATCAAGTTTAACAATGCCGTTCTTAATATACTTTGGTCCCATCGTTGGTATTGAACAAATCGTCTGAGCGATAGGAGCTGGCTCGCAAACTCCACTGGCTTCAATGACAATATAATCGAATTTCTTCATGTTAACGATGTCATTCAATTGCTCAACAAGGTCCATTTTAAGCGTACAACAGATGCATCCATTCTGCAAAGCTACAAGGCTTTCGTCTTTCTGATTGACTATACCTCCCTTCTGAATCAAGTCTGCATCGATGTTCACTTCACCGATATCATTAACGATAACGGCGAACTTTATGCCGTGTTTGTTACTTAATATCTTGTTGACAAGCGTTGTCTTGCCACTTCCTAAATATCCTGTCAGCAGTAAAACTGGTATTTCTTTGTTATTCATTCCTATTTCCTTTCTTTAATATATATTAATGGATAAATCGCATACAAAGGTATAAAAAATAGTTGATAATGTGTAACTTTGCACTACTATGAATAAAAAAACAATCACTTTTGTCTTTTGTCTGGCTTCAGCCCCAGTGCTGATGGCACAGAATCAACCTGGAGGAATCTCTTCTGCCATGTTAAAGAAGATTGAAACCTCACAGAAGTCATCACCTGCAGAGCGTGCTTTGGCGAATGCTTTTGCCTCAAACAACATCGATGATTTGGCGAGAAACCATGCCCATCAGGGTGCATTCAACACGTATTTCAGCAATGAAACGCCCAAACAAAGCATCCAAAACCAAGAGAGTTCGGGGCGTTGTTGGATGTTTTCTGGCTTGAATGTGTTGCGTGCTAACTTCGCAAAAGCGCACAACGACACGCTCACGGTGGAGTATTCTCATGCTTATCTCTTCTTCTATGACCAGTTAGAGAAGGCCAATCTCATGCTTCAGGCTGTCATAGACAATGCAAAACTTCCCATTGAGGATGCCAAAGTGCAGTTCTTTTTCAAGAATCCTATCAACGATGGAGGTACATTTTGCGGTGTCGCAGACCTTGCAGAGAAGTATGGTTTGGTTCCAAAGAGCGTGCAACCTGAAACGTATTCGAGCGAAAACACAAGGACTATGGCTAAGTTAGTGTCGCGAAAACTACGCGAAGATGGACTCGAATTGCGGAAGATGGTGGCTGAAAAGAAGAGCTCAAAGGCTATCAACGACCGCAAGACGGAAATGCTTTCAACCATCTATCACTTGCTCACCTTGACCTTAGGTAAGCCAGTTGAGACCTTCACTTATGCCTTTACAGACAAGAATGGCAAGGTGGTTGGCGAACCAAAACAATATACTCCGCGCTCTTTCTATGACGAAACTGTCGGCAAACCGCTTAATGGCACCTTCCTCATGGTTATGAACGACCCCCGACATCCTTATTATAAGACGTATGAAGTGAAGTATGATCGCCACACTTATGACGGACATAACTGGACATATCTAAACCTTCCGATGGATGAAATCGCGCAGTTGGCCATTGCATCTATCAAGGATGGTCACAAGATGTATAGCAGTTATGACGTTGGAAAGCAACTCGATCGCAAACGAGGCTACTTAGATCTCGACAACTATGATTATGCTTCTCTTACTGGAGTGACGTATAACATGGATAAAGCTGACCGCATTCGCACTTTCGATAGTGGCTCAACACACGCTATGACGCTTGCCGCTGTCGACTTAGATAAGCAGGGTAAGCCCGTGAAGTGGAAGGTAGAAAACAGTTGGGGGCCTTCTTATGGTTACCAAGGTTACTTGATTATGACCAATCGTTGGTTCAATGAATACCTTTTCCGCCTTGTCGTTGATAAGAAATATGCCTCAGAAAAAATCTTGAAGGCTGCCGAACAGAAGCCTATTATGCTGATGCAAGACGATCCGTTGTTTATGGAAGACGAATAAATACGGCTGATCTTGGCTTCCAACTAAGTGTTTCTTAACGTGCCAATAGGGTGAAACGGGCAACTGAAATGCCATGCACATCAGCGCTGTTTCAATGCTTTGTTGTCGTTCTACGACTGGGGTTGCGCCACTATCGGCACGAAAGAAATAACTAACTATCAAGTTTTCATTTGACCTCTGAGGTCAAAATTATGCAGGGTTGACCATTTGTGTCAACCCTGTTTGCATGGAATAGGACGTGGGTTAAAGACCTTTTATCTCCTCAAAAGGTAGTTAAGAAAGGATATTTTAGTAAATATTTATTATCAAAAATACCTTATCTGTTATAGCATCAAATAGAAAATAAAACAGCGAAAAATTCATTTCTCACGATGTTTTTTTGTGTTTTGTTTCTTGATATAAGCTTTTGCTACGCGCAAAATGCCTTGAATTATGCGCTCAAATGCCTTGTTTTGTGGTGCAAACCATAGGATATCATAACACAATATGCGTCAAAACGCAGCATAATTTCATGTGAAATCATGTAGTCTAAGCCATGTAAAAGCAAGGTGTTTACATTTGATTCGTTTAATGAACTGATAGTGAGAGAGTTAGAAACAAGGCGTTTTCTGGCCGTATTCCTAATTAATCGGAAGTTTGTTCAGAATAACTTCGTTTTGCGAAGTGGTTTGTAAAATTAAATCACAACTATTTTTTTATTCTCTTTTTCGCCTGAATCTGTTTCCTAAAAAGCTTTTTATCAGTGCAATAGGGGATGTCTTTCACTGATGATATAATAGATTCTTATGAGAGAAAACACGGCAATATAGAGGCAAATGGTTTGCAAAATACTGATTTTTCCGCTATCAATTGTGGCATAAGGAAGGTGAGAAATGGTTGTGACGGCAGTGTTCATCCAGCCTGCAATCATTGTCATGAGGTTGATAATCCATGTTTGTAAGGCAGGAATTAGCATTGAAACAAAAGCTAAAAGGGCAAGATAGAGGATGGCAGTTGCGGCAGGAATGACGATGAAATTCGTCAAAAGGAAGTATGTTGCGAAGCTTCCGAAGTAGTGAAGTAACAGCGGAAATGTGAGCATTTGAGCCGAAAGTGAGATGCAAATCATGCCCCATGCCCATCGAAGCAGGCAGTTTGTGGGGTAAACAGCATAGAATAAGGGCTTATAGGCAATGAGAATACCGGCTACAGCCATAAAAGAGAGCTGGAAACTAATGTCCCACAACATCATGGGTTGAGGCAAAAGTACGACCAAAGCAGCCAAAGATAGACTGTTGAGGCCTTGATTTTCTTCGTTCGATAGGGTGGAAAGCGCATAAATTGTGAGCATAACGGCACTGCGAATAGCCGAAGATGGGAGGCCAACGAAGAGGGCAAAGGCCCACGCTGCAATGATAGAGAGGAAGATTCCCAAGGCATTTCGTCTGAAAACGAGCAAGAAAATGCTGAAGATAATGCCGATGTGCAGGCCCGAAAGTGCCAGTACATGACTTGCACCTGAACGTGAATATGCTTCGCGAGTGGCTTTACTGATAGCCTCACGATGGCCTAACACCATGGCTTGTAGAATTGCTTTGTCTTGTTGTTCAATGTCAGTTGAGGTCGTGAAATGACGTAAGATGTGGTCGCGAAACTGCCTGATGTGCAGGGTGATTCGTTGCCAACGACTCAATGTAATGGGGAATTTTGCCGTGTGAAACTGGTTGTGGGGAATGAAGGTTTCAGCCTGATAGCCATGGCGTCTGAGCCAAAGCGCATAGTCGAAAGAGGCGTTTTTCCAATGGTTTTGTGGTTTATTGAGCACCGAAGTGGCGATGATTCCGTTGCAAACCTGTAGTTGCATGGGCCTATTGGGGTCGTTAAGGATAGTGGTTTTGACTTTCATGGCCTCGTGAAGCGCCTGCCCATTCAGTCGTGTCAGCATCAAGTCGCAGCGCCATGTCTTGCCTTTCAGCGTGGGAGTGCTTGTGATGATTCCCTCGAAATGACTGATTCCATGGGGCAATGGGCGGTCGGCCTTTTGGTTACTCCTGCTGATGAGTGCTGCGCCGAGCGTCAGTGTGATGAAAAGAATAGAGCAGTTTTGCCATTTAGGAGGCTTGAACAGAAAGGCCGCAACAAGGCCAATACAGGCACAAATGGCCCAAAAGCCTGTGCCAAGTGTGGGATAGCAGGCTTCACCGACAATGATTCCGATGGCTAAATAGAGTGCAATGCGGAGCAGAGGAAACCGTTGTAGAAAGCCGTTTACCTGCATTTCTACTTATAACCAGGATTTTGTTTGAGGTTGAGATTAAGCTTAAGTACATTCGTCGGAATAGGAAACAGCGTGGTAAATGCGCTGCTTTCTCCCTCAATGGGTTGCCGAAGGTCATACGCTTTGTGGAAAAGTCCGAAGCGAATGAGGTCATTGCGTCTCCAGCCTTCCCACATAAGTTCAAGCAAACGCTCGTCAAGCAGGGTGGAAAGTGTGGCATGTCGCGATGGCATTCCAGCCCGATGGCGCACGAGATTAAGCTCATTGTCTCCATTTCTGCCACTTCTGACGAGTGCTTCTGACTTCATCAGCAACACATCGGCATAGCGAAAGAGCACAATATCGTTGTCTTGTAGGCGGCCATCATCAAAGGCTGCGCGATCAATCTCATACTTTGCCATGCGTGCACCGGCTGTCTTTTCATATTTATTTGCAGTTAAACTCAACGCCACTTTAGTCGGATAATACACCAAAGGCTCTCCATCGGGCATGTAAACTAACTTTCCATCCACGCGAACGGTATCGCTAAAGAAGTTTATTCTGTAGCGTTTGTCCTCATCAGGTGTAGCATATCCGTAGGTCTTTAAGGTTGAAAGTGTAGCACAAGTGCCGTTTTCGGAGTCCTGTTTATAGGCACCTCCGTGGCTGTAATGACGGCTTCGGAAGAGATAAAGGAATTTATTGGTGTAGAGAGTCTTGTCCATCGGGATGGTGAAAAGATTCTCTTTAGAGTTCTCATTGTGTACAATGAAGTTGTCAGCATAGTTATTTTCAAGGGTATAACCGGCTTGAGTTATCTTGTCACAACATGCAATACACGCTTGGAAAGCAGGCAGTTGATGACCATTAATGTTGAAAGTCATCGTATCATCTCCTATATATACTTCGTGGTTTAGCAATATTTTAGCTAATAAGAAGTAGGCTATTGGCTGCGTAAATTTGCCATAATAGATGCCTTCATGATTGCTATGGACGTTTGGAAGATTAGGAATCGCCTCAAGAAGTTCGTTGATTAGCGTTATCGCTACTTGCTTTCTGGGTGACTGTTTTACCTCATTTAACGGCGTGTTTTCCTTCAAAACAAGAGGTACATTGCCCCACATGTCCATGATATAAAAGTAGAACAATGCCCTAAGTCCACGTGCTTCGGCAGTAAATTCCTTGTATTGTTGGTCGGTAAGTAAAGCCTTGTGTTGGTCTATTTCATAAAGGGCGTTGTTGCAAAGTGACACACTATTGTATAGATAAACCCATGTGTTGTAGAGCGGAATATCGGTAGATGACCACGTGTGATGATAGAGATTCTGCCAGAATCCGCCATCATACCAGTCGCCACCCCTAATGGGAAGCAACGCCTCATCAGTCGAAAAGGTGTTATAATCGTATACACCTCGGTAGGTACCTTGTAGTCCTTGGCTCTCATTATAACCTCCAATCTGGTGATAAAGGTTACCAATCGTGTTGATATATAAGTTGTCTGCCGTTGTGTTTAGTTTGTCTTCACTGAGTTGATCCCTTGGATGTTCGTCAAGACAGGCATTGAATAACAGTGTGATTCCTATGAAAAGGAAAGTCGATATGTGGATAGATACGCTCTTTTTCATGTGGATTTGGACTAAAATTGAATGTTTATGCCGAGAGAATATGCACGGAACGGCGGATAGGTTCGCTTGTCGTCAATTCCTAAAGTGTTATTAACGATGGTGCTGTTTAACATAGGAGTTTGTCCACTATAGCCTGTAATTGTGGCCAAGTTATTTACAGAACACGACACACGTAGGGCGCTTATATAGTGTGACTTGATAGGAATGTTCCACCCAATCGTTAGATAATCGAAGTTAATATAGTCTCCGCGTTCGAGCCAATAGTCTGTAGCAATCTGGTCTTTGATATTCATCTTTGGCGCTTTGGCAAGCACATTATAGTCTGGAAAGCTTGACATGTTCATGTAAGTAAGGCTGGTTGCATTATAGATCTTATGCCCAAAGGCTCCATTTATCTGTAGAGTGACATCGAAATCTTTATATCGGAAGCCGATGTTTGAACCCAAAGTACATTTCGGAGTGGCTTGTCCCGCAATGTAACGGTCGCCTCCATCCTCCAAGTTTACAGCCCCATTATGGTCTAAATCGGCAATCGTGTAGCTGTAACTTCCATTGTCGTTAACGTGCAATCCCGTGCAATGCGGGAGATAAAATACCCCAAGTGGCTGCCCAACTACCTGATAAACGATGTTGTTATTACCGCCATGAAAGCCCGCACCATTAAGCTGTCCGATGCCTAAAACGTCTGCAGCGGTGAGGTGATTACCATTATATTCGCCCGAGAGAGATATCAGTTTGTTCTTCTGAATGGCGACATTCATGTTGATGTTTAGTTCCATATCTTTCCGCGATATGGGTGTAATGCCAAGACCAAACTCAACTCCGCTGTTGCTCATCTTACCGAGATTGGCCAGGAATTTATTAAAGGTGAAGGGAGGAACTGGCACGTCATAGAGGTATAACATGTTGGTAATCATACTGTAATAGTACTCGGCTGTGAAGACGATTCGATTGCTGAGTAGGGATAAATCCGTACCAATGTTAAACGTACTACGCGTTTCCCACTTTAAGTTTGGATTCGTATTGCGGAACTCTCCGAATGTAGTTGTTGGCGAATCTCTAAAGCTTATCACTCCCGTTGGACGCAAAAGAGCCATTGAATAATAGGAGTCGATGCCACCTTGGTTACCACTTTGTCCATAGCCCACACGCACTTTCCAAAGATTAATAGCATTGGTGAGTGGCTTGAAAAAGGGTTCTTGGCTTATAATCCAAGTCGTTGCAACTGATGGAAAGAAGCCCCATTTGTTGTTTTCCCCAAATAAACTACTGCCGTCTGCACGCAGATTGAGGTCTAAAAGATAACGATCCATCAGCGAATATCCCACACTTCCCATCACTGAAACAAGGGCGGGATCACTATATTCTGAGCCAGTTCCGCCATAAGGACGAAGCGAACCAGCGGCTAAATTGTTATATCCGATGTCATTAGTTGTAAAGCCTTTCACCGTTGTCCAAAAGCCTTTGCGCTGACTTTTCTGGTATTCCATCATACCACTTGCCTTGAGTTTGTGCACACCCCATTGGTGATTATAGTCTAAAGTGGCATTACCGAGCCACTCTTCACTCTTGTGTTCACCGCGGAAAGCCTGTCCCTGTGCCCATACCCAAGTAGGGAAATACGATGCGTTTTCAAGCGAATTATAACTATAACTGCCAAATAATAGCAGATGAAGTGACGGAGAAAGTTTGAAGTTTAGACCCAAATGAGTGTTGAAAATCATGTTCTGTTCGTGGTCTTTCTTCCTCATTTCAGCCAGTGGAGAGGCTATCTGACTCGCACTACCATTGCGATCCCATCCGCCCTGTGCATTCATTCCTTCAGGGAAAGTGGGGTTTTGTGTGGCAGCACCATAAAAGAGTTTCTGTTCATCGGCAATGTATTTGTTGTGTTGTGTCGCACCAAACACGCCAAAATCAATTTCTAACAACTTGTCGAAAGCACGTTGTATGAGGTCAAATTTGGCTGTAAAGTTACGACTTTCTGTAATCTTTACCACCATCTCATGCTGCATTACACCCACCGAAGCGCGATAGTTTCCGTCGTTTGTACCACCACTAAAGGCGATGTGATGCTTCTGAACGAAGCCTGTTCTCGTAATAGCGTCTTGAAAATTAGAATCATATCCGCCGTCAACCACACTGAAACCAAGTTGCTTTGCCGTACGAATATAGTCGCGAGCTGATAGCATTTTCAACTTATTATACTTCGTTTCAAACCCTATATTGCCGTCATAACTGATGTGAAACAGGTTGCCATAGCCCTTTTTCGTAGTCACTTGAATGACTCCCGCGGCTCCCTTTGCACCATATTTTGCCGTCTCTGTGGCATTCTTTAGAATCACAAAGCGTTCTATATCGGCTGGATATACCATGGAAAGTGTGGCTAAATCGCTATAAACTCCATCGATAATGACGAGTGGATCATTGCCTCCTGTGAGCGAAGTTGTACCTCTTACGCGCACACTATTGAGTTGAGCCATGCGGTTTTCTCCTGAAGAAATGCTCACGCCTGCAGCCTGACCATTGAGTGCATTCAATACGTTTGTGACCAAACTTTTATTGATTTGTCGGGCAGTAATGATGTCTATGGACCCTTTTGTGGTGTTAGGCACGAGACGTTTTATGGCAATCGAGTCTGCCAGTTTTTTCTTCTTATAAGCCCAAGTGGGTGAGGCTATTAGCAAGAACGATGCAATGAGCGGATACAGAAGTTTCATTTTAGGGCGTAATCTTATTCATGTTTATAATGCAAATATAATAAAAAAAGGAGAAGTTCCACACTTCTCCTTTTATCTTTTTTGAGCTTTTATGGCTCAATATCATTTATTCTTGTTGTAATAGGCTAAGCCAAGGGCCACATTTTTCTTTAAGGCTTTCGATGAATATGTAGCTCCACTGACGCCGTCTACATCCATTTTGGTAGCCTTTGAAACGCTTTTCCCAGTGAATTCTGACAATAAAGTCTTCGCCTTATCAAAGAATTTAGGCGTTTCATGATTAGGAAGTGTTTCGATTTTCGCAATCTTATTCTTCACAATGAATATCTTAACAGGGGTTGTTCCCTTAAATCCTTTGACATTCTTACTTAGTAATTCTGTGTTGATTACCGTCGTATCGTTATCCTTTGTCATGATGTTTTCGCTTGGCATAGCACTCATCATGATGGCTACCATCGCACAAATGGTGATGGCTGTCAATAGCCCATTCATTCTCTTTTTCATTGTTTTTGTCCTTAAATAAACTAATAATAGGGCTGCAAAGTTAGCAAATTAAAATGAAAAGTGAATGATTTTGCGTGAAGAATTTGTGTTTTTGGCGTCACGCTAACGATGCAAACGAGGGCTGATTTGTATGAAATTATGCGACAAAAAGGTGGTTTCATGGTGACGAATTCCCCCTAACTTCTATGCAAATACAGACATAGTACAAAGTGTGTTAAAAGTTATCGCGATTATTTACAAATGCTTTTGTACAACCAACGAATTTAGAACGCTCGACACTTTCTGCCTGAAAACACGCCGTTTTTCGTCATTTCATAACCTATTATATATTAGGTAGTTGTGAGAAATCAATCGAAAGATGAGGCTATGGCATGTGAGAAAATGATGCTATTTCAGTTGTTTTATGCTGTCATCTCTATCGTTTCATCGACTCATCTCAGGCAAATTGGCGTGTGATTTGCATCATTTTGCACAGCAAAGAGGCTCATTTTTTATGAAAAAGTGAGGTGGAGCGCGATTTTATCCCTGTTTTTTGTCGTTTTATTCTGTAGATGATGGGTTGGCGAAGTGTTAAATATTGGGATATAATCTTTACAGCATCCGCCTGCTAATGCTATGAACTTCCACCTCCTTTTGAGGCTAAGAACCATGACATTTTATGCCGTTTTCAGCCCAATAGGCTTTTATGCATCTATCGCTTTGTTGTCCAATGCTGCATGGTTTGCCCGTTTAGAAGAGCACATCTTTAAGTTTTTGATAGAGGAAAGAAAGCATTAGCAACAGCAAACCGAGGCTGATGAAGACCACAATCTTGCCAAGTGCTGCCATTGACCACACGTCGATAAGGATTAATTTGCCTAAAACGATGCCGAATTCTGCCAAACTTACCATTCTCACCTCCTTGCTCTTGCTACGCATTCCAATAATCATGAGGATGAAAGCTGCCAGTCCCAACGAGAGGGAGAAGCCTGCATCGAAGCTCGGATTGTAGAAAGTGAGCAGCAGAAGTCGGGCACCTGTGAGCCACACGAGAGTTGAAAGGGCTGCAAAGACAGAGCGAGTGAGATGATTTTCCCATTGTAATGATGCCATTTTCTGAATGACATAAGCCATCAATATTACGACCGTTAGCGTTGAAATCCATTGCAAAGCCAAGACCGATGGCAGGCGGAATGCATCACCACTCCATATATTTAGCATATAGATAAAGGTGATGGCGCAGAGCAGAATGACATAAGCCAGCTTGTATTTTCTAACTTTGAATCGGCGGCGCAGCAACAAAGTGCCGACCAAAAGCATGGTGGTTATCGTCAGCGCACTGGCAGCATTGGCTGTAAATTCATTCAAATTGGCTGTAAATTCATCAGAGAACGCGATATAAACGAAGAGGAAGCCTATGGCATAGGCAATGACATTGCATGGTGTAAAGCGTAATAAACGGCGTCCTTTGCTAAAGAGTCGTCGGTTGCGTTGCATGATGATAGCAGCTAAGAACGAGCAAACTGCAAACGTAAATAACGATAGGAAGTGGCTGTTAAGAAACATCTTAAAAGCAAAAATCCCATGATCTGAGTCTTGAAATACTCCCAATGTCAAACAAAGAATAAAGGAAAGAGCGGCTAATACTGCTGCAGTGCATTCATAAATGACTGATTTCTCTTTCGTAAAGAGCCATAACAGCAATACGGATTCAGTGGACCAAGTGATGAGAATGGCTGAACTATTGAACAATAATGGCACACCTATCGATGCAAAAGCTATCGTAAGGGCGAGCATAAAGTTGCGTAATGTGTCGTGACCTGATATGCAAAAGCGCAAGAAGAGATAGAAAACAAGATATACAATCGCAATGAAGAACGACAAATATCCGGTTTCTTTACTTCCAAATGCAATCTCCTCGATGAGGTAACCACCATAAAGTAGATAGGCAAAACCATTCAATGTGATGACTGACAAGAGCCCTTTTCTGATGCCTCCGCCGTAAGATGATTGCATGATGAGGCGCACAGGAATCAAGAAAATGAAGAAGAATAGGGTGGCAAAGCCAAATAAAATGGAGAAGAGATGTGGGGGAGTAGGGAATAAATCGCTTTCTATGACCGTCTGCAGGAGGATGAAATAGGTGAAGACAAAAGCCACAATAGGCAGTAATCCCCATCTTTTATACAAGGCAAGTGCAAACATTCCGAGGTTAAGAATGCTGAGATAGGCTTGTAGAACAATGATATTTCCTGTGTCAGAACTAATGATAAATGGTGCGATAAAGCCTCCAATGAGGGCTGTAACGGCTAATTCGAGGCGATTATAGCGTATGGAAACTGCCGCCATAAATATCGTTGTAAAGCACAAAATGACGAAAGCTGCGGTTTGAGTGAACAGCTGATAGTAGTGGAAAGCAATGGAAACCGTGAGATAGAACACTGCAAAGGCGCCACCGGCGAGCAGCGAACTCAGCGTGTAATAGCGTTTGTGAATCCATTGAGCTACGCCAAGCATGGCAATACCCACGCCAAATCCCAAGATGGTGCGAGTCACTTCATTGATCCAGTTCTGGTCAATGGCATACTTAACAAAGTAGGCTATGCCGAGAATAAAGACGAGAATACCAATCTTTCCGAATAGATTTTCGCCGATGAATCGTTCAAAATTTGTCGTCTTCACCTTTGATTCATCGGATGACGGAGCCTGCGCCGTGGTGTGAGCAGGTTGGATTGGAGTCGTTTTTGCAGTCTTGTCGGTGGTTGTTTGGACAGCAATAGGGTCGGTTTGTGGCTTATTTGAAGTGGTGATTGCTATGGAAGAAGGTTTGCTTTGCGTAGTAGCTACCTCTTCGTTTGCAATGGTTTGTTTTTCTTCTGCAGGCTTCTGATTTTCAGTTTCAGTAGTTTTCACAGCAACAGCGATGGTTGGTGGTTGTTCAATGCGTTGCTCAACAGAGGCTATTTTGACTGCTTCGTATGGCTCGTTGCCCTTTTCTTCTGTCGCGGTTACAGGCGAAACGGATTGTGTAGAAGGTGTGTTTGCATCGGTTTCTACCACCTTTGCAGTCGTTTCTTCCGCCACTTTATCATCAGTTTCAACGGATTTGAAAGCAGCGTTCTTTAGTGTAGACAACTCCGATTGAATAGCATCGAGTGACTTGTTGATATCCGAGAGTCGCTGAAGGATAATGAGTGTGAGTAGCGCAAAGCCGATTACAGCAAGCAAAGGCAATACAATGATTATGTCAAAATTCATCTATTTGTTTGTTGTTTCGTTGGTAAAGATAATCATTCTCCTATGGAAATCCCCCTCCTTCCATGTTAATGTTTATGAATTTAGTATGAAAATATCAAATGAAGCGATATAAAAAAGCCTCTCCAAACTTGTTTTTAGGAGAGGCTATTCAATGGAAAGATTATGTTATTTCTTTTTAATCATGATTGTAATAGTTGTTATTAGGTGTGTAGTTAATATGTTATGTTATTTACGTATGACCTTTTGTGTACTTCCATCTGCATATTTTATGATGTTCAATCCACGCTGCAGGGTAGGACGTTTAACCCCCTCGGTGCTATAGATTGTAGCAGTACCCATGCCTTTTTGTGAGGAATTGTATCTTATTTTATGTAGACCAAGGGTCTCTTTATCCCCAATTTGCTCTATCATTACATAGTCAAAGAAGAGGAAAGGATGCTTATCTGATGTTGTGTTTGCAGCCTTATAACCTAATGAAATCGTGATAGGAGTGGACTCGTTAATCGTGAATTCGGGGAGTAATCTCTCTGTCCATGTCCCCACGTTAAACCGATTTTGAGTGTCATAAACAAAGGGATTATCTTGTATTTTATAGCCACATCGGCTTGTAATTTCAGTCTCATCGTTAGCTGCATTGTATACAGAATAGCTTATGCGATAAGTCCCTTTAGGTAGTTGGATGCTCTGTTTGTAGCAGGCTTCTGCCCCCCATCCCTGAACAATTCCTAAGCAACCGCCTGATGTTTCGCCGTAAGTGTTGTTGTCAGGGGATGCTATTTTATTGAGCTTTTTAGGGTTTTTAAAGCTAAAAACAGCACTCGAACCGAAATCAGCATGGTTATCTGTTGTCCAGTTTGTAGCCTTATAATGATTTGAAACACCATTGCTGACGTCATGGTTTTGGAAATCTTGCTCAATATCGAACCCTGGATTATGCATGAATTTCTCTGTAACGTCACTATAAACTGCCTCATATCCTGCATCATCTACCTTGCTAAGATCTGCTTGTTCCACTTTAAAATAATCGTAGAAATAATAGGGATTATTCGTAGAAGTAGTGTTTCCTGCAATGAAACCTAAGGATAAAGTCACGGTTGTTTCTTTCATTAGGGTAACTGGAATGAAGTTAATCACGTTCCATTTCCCTGCTTCTAACGAAGTGTAATCACTATAAACAAAGGCATGAGAACCTATTTTATAGCCGCAAAGATTACTTGTTTCGGTCGCATTTCCAGCATTAAATACGGCATAAGAAAAGCGATATGTGCCTGCCGGAAGCTTGATTTTTTGCGTATAACAGGCTGGCGTGTTCCAACCTTGACTAATGCCTAAGGCTCCACCTACATTGGTGTTGTCGGCATTAGTCAATGGAACTTGCTTTTTGTTTAACTCTTGTCCGCTTGCAATTCCAAACACTCCACTGCACCCAAGGTTACTATTGTTTGTGGTTTTCCAGCCATTTATGGCTTGATGTTTATCCGTTCCAGTTGGCAAACTGACTGAAAATTCCTGCTCATCATCAAAGTCTGCATTCACAACATAGTTGGATGTAACATCTTTCCAAATGGCTTTTTTAGAAACAATAAGTATCGTTTGAGGCTCATTTAGACATGGCTCACTCTTCCCAACAGGGTAAATTGCAATGCGATATTTGTTTGTTCCGTTAGGCGCTTCATCTATATAAGAATACGAACTGCCATAAACTGAATTTGCATCACGCAGAGAAATATTAGCGATATGACGATATTCTTTTTCTCCCGGACGTTGACACAGCACGACAACTGAATCTACCATGTCGCCATTGGGGTCGTTCCAAGTCAGTTTAATCTCATTAGTTTCATTTAAAAGTGAGGCGTTAAAGTCTGTAGCAGAATGGTAAACCACCTTTGGAATGTATTCATTCTTGCGGTTAAATGCCAGGGGCTCGTCCATGTTTGCATAGTATTTACCTAACATTGACAATGTATCGGCTTCATTTCTCGACCAAAGACTCGTGCGTTTCTCGCTATCCCAATAGTAGTATCGCTCCACAATAGGATTCGAATTCAGCTTTTCCAGGATGGGACGCGTACCATCATAGAGTGCCTTTTGAGCCTGCTGAGAGAAATCATTGGCATCTTTGACAAGGTGAAATATGCCTTGTCCGCTCCACCATGCACCCCAAACCCATTCCGAAATCCATATAGGTCGCTTGCCATATCGGTTGCTTATGTTCGTGAGATTATTGAATTGGCTTTGATTCCAATAACAATGCAGGTCAATAATATCGCATCTCCACCCTCTGGCATCAATCGAATCAAGGAAGGCTTGCAAATGATTCATCGAACCATCATGTGAAGATTCTGAGCAAAGACGTAATCCCGTGCGCATTACTTCCTGCCAGTTTGCGAGTACGGTCGCTACATCTTGCGGATGATCATCAGACGGATTACCGGGTTCATTGTTGTTCTTGCTGTGGCAAGCCCAGTCCACTTTGCCAATCGTTGATACGCTGGGATAGCCTTCATAGATATGATTGGGAACACATTCCATGTCAGGAAGCAAGTTATGTCCCTCGTTCCAACCAAATCCTGAGGTAGCGTTTACTAAGTCAAGATATTTATATTCCGTGCTGGCTGCATTGGCTTTCTTCGCATCTTGCCACTTAAAGAGTCGATAAGAAGAAACCTTTGAGGCCATGTTTTCAGGCAGATTCATTTCCAAATCCTCTTTATCGGCAATGAAACAACGGCTATATCCCCAACCTTCTTCACCCAAAGCGAATGTCACCATATAGCCTCTTTTCAGCTTGAATGACATGATTTTGTTGTTCAAAGTGCCTTCCGTTAGCGACTTCATAAAGCCTTCTCCATTGTGTCCTTCAGTGTAATCATTGCATGATTTACCGTTGAAATTCCGACCCGAATAACACGTTAGAGGACGTATATCCTTGTCATAAGGTAAGATGATTGAGCCTCTTCCATACATCTTAACCTGGCAGTTTTGCCCATCAGATGCCGCACTTCCTTTTATGGTTATATGTGAAAGCCAGTCCTTAAGTACGCGTGATGGCTTAATTTCTCGAATGATAACTGCGGCATGTTCAGTGTTTTCTATGTCAACAGAACCCTCATTTGTAAATGGGATTTTATCGGTAATAACATAGTCTTGTGCCTTGTTGACGGTTATTTTTCCTTTTACTTGTGGCGTTTCAACAATCTCGTTAGCCGCCAATCCGTGGTGAGCGAGCATGAGAAATGCCGCAACAGCCATCCATTTTCGATTTTTCTTGGTAAGTGTGTTCATGGAGTCTTCGCCGTTAATTATTTTTTTTTATCATCTTGTTTGTTCCAATAGTTCTCTAAATTCAGGTATTCTTTCTTCGTAAGTGCAAGGAAAGAACCATGTTGAGGGTCTGCAACACCTTTGATATCTGTGGGAGAATGGAAATTCTGTAGCCTTTCATCAGCTTGACAAATGCGGTATTTCGTTGGCCAAGAAGAGTACTCAACATAACCTACTCTCCAGCCTTTCTCGCCCCAAATCCTAAAGGCCGACGCGCCTTCGCATTGCTTGTTGCCTTCAAAACTCACATAGTCTGTCTCGTTGGGAGCAGGCCATGGTCCCGTCAGTTCTTTTGATTTGGTCGTAAAGATGCCTCGTTTTCCACCTTCTTTCTTTATCATCATGTGCCAACTTTTGTCTGCATCCACCCACACAATGTCGGCATCTATGGTTGCATATCCCCAGTCAAAGAGCACTCGTGGCTTAGTGATGTGGGTGAAAGTTCGGTCGGCATATGAGTAGAAAACACGGTCGTATTTGTCTTCTTTGCTATTAAGCAGCGAGTAATAAATAAAATATCCGCCTTTGTTTCCATTGGGCCAACGATATGATTTGTCCCAAATCACCTGGGGAGCCCACACGCGATGAATGGCTGAATAGTCTTTATATACATCGGGAGATGCCTTATCTGAGAAGATGCTTTGACCCTTTCTGAAGTCAAAAGTGACGCCATCCCAGTGGATAAGATCATTCGAATGAAGGAGGTTTATGCCATAGTTCGACCATTGATGACTCTTTTGTTGGCACATGTCTGTAGTGACCATAACGAATCCTTTGCCGTCTGCCGCGCGTGCAATATAGGCATCTCGCGCTCCACCTTCTATCTGAGAAAGTTGTTTTGTGTTATAAACCTCGTTACCATTATTAAGGTCATGCCAGTTCAGTCCATCTCTACTGAGTGCAAAAGCCGTCCATTCTCCTTTACGACTCATGTGGCAATAGAGGTAGCCATAAGGGTTTTTAACTTGTTCTACCTGTGCCATAATAGGCAAAACAAATAGTGAAAGTAACGCAAACTTTAATTTCTTGCTTAGGTTAATCATATATATTTCTATTGGTTTAGATTGTTTTCTGGATATGGTATCATATCGTTTTGCTCATCATCTTTCAGACTTCGTGAATCGTGTTCAGCGACTTTGCGTATGGCTTTGCCACAGAATGAAACCCATGATGGGGAAAGTTTTGCGTTGTAAAGGTAGAAAAAGTTTATAAAGATGTTATTATTCGTGAAATCTTTTAGTGTAAATTAACAATAAAACAGCTTGAAATGAGTGCGTGTTTTGATGAATAGCCCATGATGAATCAAGTTTTTTCGTCTTATGCATTATTATTTTTAGTGTTTAGTTTTGAGTGATTTTCTACCTTATTTGCATTGTTGTTGGCTGATAAGCCGACGTTTATTCTTAGATAGAAAGAATCTGCTTATGTTATTGTTTCAACCACTGCGTGTGAAATGTTAATTTCAATCATTTATCTTTACGATAGAGATAAAATAACCATTAAATTCAAAGCATGAGATGGTTGCATGTGAATTTCCTGTCATTTTCTGCTGTGTTGTATTCTCTTGACCTTCAAGTCATTACGGAAAGTGCATTTAATAACGCGCAAAAATCATGTGAAAAAGTGCAGCGAAAAGACTTGAATTATGACTCAATCTCATTCATTTTGTGGGCTAATTTGACTTGTTTGGCTGTGTGATTTCAGTCATTTTGCATCGCGATGAGCTCTAAATGCGGTTGACTTTCGTTGCTTTTTGCAGAAAAACGGAAATAATTTATCTTACTCATGCCTAATAGAAGCATTATTGAAATGTTAAAAATAATCGTTTATATTTACATGGTTTACCACAAAAAGGAGAGCGCATTTTTAAGTTTATGGGTTGAAACAATAGGCTGTTTTGAGGACCGACGTGGCGTTTCCTATAGCTTGTTATCGTGGTAATGCAGACCATTGGTGTTGACTTTTCAGTCTGATGAGATAATGTTTTCAATACAATATAACGCGCGCGTACGCGTTTTTAGAATATAAATACAGGAAAATTAAACGCAATGATAGAATATATTAAGGGACAACTTGCCGAACTTACACCGGCGTTGGCAGTCGTTGAAGCGGCTGGAGTGGGCTATGCACTCAACATTTCACTAACTACTTATAGTGGCATTCAAGGCAAAAAGGAGGTGAAACTCTACGTACATGAGGCGCTGACTACAGGCGGAAGAGACGATAGTTTCACGTTGTTTGGCTTTGTGAATAAGCAGGAACGAGAACTCTATCGCTTGCTGATTACGGTGTCGGGTGTGGGTGCTAATACCGCACGTATGATGCTTTCGTCGATGAATCCGACTGAACTTTGCAACGCAATTGCCAATGGTGATGAGCGAATGATAAAGACAGTGAAGGGCATTGGGCTTAAAACGGCACAACGAATCATCGTTGATTTGCGCGATAAAATCATGGCAAGTGGTATTGCAAATGAACTGCATGTGGGCGGTGAAAAGGCTGAAAGCACGTTGAATAATGCCGTGAAAGAAGAGGCTGTTGCGGCTTTAACCATGCTTGGTTTCTCGCCAGCTCCCATTGCAAAAGTGGTCGTTTCTATCTTGCAAAAGCAGGCAAATCTCCCCGTAGAACAAGTGGTTAAAGAGGCCCTTAAACTATTAAAGTAGCACAAACTTCCTTCGTTGAGTAACAAGAAAGCATATCTGTTATTAGGCTTGCTGATGGCTTTTGCTGTCAGTTATGGGGTTAGTGTGCCTTTCTTTCAACGCGAAAATCGTGGTCAACAGCAGGCTGTGGTGTCACAAAAAGACCGCCGTGAGATGCAGACCGATTCAACAAAGCGTGTGAAAAAGCCGCTTTGGCGCGTTCAACGCACGCAACCCATCACGTGGACCGACCTTGATAGCAGTGCGCTTGATTTGCAAACACCTCAGGATTTGCGCAATCAGGTTTCGTATAATGACTCGTTAAATGCCTATTTTATTGGGCGTCGACTGGGTGGAACCTATCTTTCGGCACCTGTAATGATGCTTCCTAATGAATATTTAGACTGGAGTGGGCGTCAACAACAACATGCTTTTTTCCGTAAAAAAAATGCAGAGATATTTCAACAGAAAGGGAAAGATAAGTTTGATTTCAGTGATATGCACTTTGATTTAGGCCCAGCGGAGAAGATTTTTGGGCCTGGTGGTGTGCGGATTCGCACGCAAGGAACAGCCGAATTGAAGTTTGGTGCAACGATGAAAAACATAGATAACCCCGCATTGACTATCAATCGGCGGCATACAACCACGATGAATTTCGATGAGAAACTTAATCTAAATGTCAATGGAAAGGTGGGAGACAAGGTCAATATGAACTTGAATTACAACACCGATGCAACCTTTGACTTCGATGCCCAGAATCTAAAGTTGAAGTATGAAGGCAAGGAAGATGAGATTGTTAAACTCGTTGAGGCAGGTAATATTTCGTTTCCTTCGAACTCATCACTTATCCGTGGTGCCACATCGCTGTTTGGTTTGCGCACCGATTTGCAGTTTGGCAGACTCAAAATGCAGTTGGTTGCTTCGCAGAAGAAAAGCGCCTCAAAGAGCGTTTCAAGTCGGGGTGGGGTGCAGTTGACTCCATTTGAGTTCAGCGCGGCAGACTATGAAGAGAACCGCCACTATTTCCTTGCAAAGTATTTTCGTGAGCATTATGCCGAGGGCATGCAGTCTTTACCGAATGTAAAGACAGGAATTAACATCGGACGCGTGGAGGTTTGGGTGACGAATAAGTCGGGTTCAACAGCAAATACGCGTAATATTGTGGCACTAACAGACTTGGGTGAGAATGCCAATATAAGCAATACACACCATTGGTCGACGTTAGGAATGACGGTTCCGAGCAACAATGCGAACACCGAATATGCTGCAATGACGGGGTCATTTAATGCCGCACGTGATATCAATCAAACCTCGTCGGTGCTTGATGGGGCAGGGTTGACGGGCGGAAATGACTATGAGAAGCTTGAGAGTGCACGCTTGTTGACCCCTTCTGAGTATACCGTGAACAAGGCTTTAGGCTTTATCAGTCTGAATACGGGTATCAGTACAGACCAAGTTGTGGCTGTAGCCTTCGAGTATACTTATGGTGGACAGACCTATCAAGTGGGTGAGTTTGCGGCCGATAGGACGAATGTTGATGAGGCGTTGTTCGTCAAATCATTGAAGAATACGAATAATGTTCCGTCGCAAGGTAACTGGAACTTGATGATGAAGAATGTCTATCGACTTGGAGATACGGTTGAGAAGGAGCGGTTTAGACTTGATATCAAGTACCAAAGTGATACCACAGGAGTCTACTTAAACTATATCCCTGAGCCGCAAGTTAAGCAGCAATCAATCGTTAAACTCCTTGGTGCTGACCGGTTAGATAATAATAATCGTCCCTATAGTAATGGCTATTTTGATTATGTAGAGGGGTATACGGTGAGCAATGGACGCGTGTTTCTCCCCGAACCTGAACCCTTTGGAGACGACCTTTACAGGCGACTTGTGAGTAAAGGTGTGCCAGTTGCCAAGGCAAAGAAATATGTGTTTAGCGAATTATATGATAATACTCGCACCATAGCAAAGCAGATAGCAGAGAAAGATAAGTATGAACTTGTGGGACAATTTCGTGGTTCTTCGGCTAATGTTATTGCGCTTGGAGCTTATAATATCCCTCAAGGTTCGGTCGTAGTAACGGCTGGTGGCATGAGATTAACAGAGGGATCAGACTATAGTGTGGACTATAGTGCCGGCGAAGTTACTATCCTTAACCAGAGTATTCTCGATGCAGGCACGCCCGTAAATGTGTCACTTGAGAGTAACAATGATTATGGAATGCAACGCAAAACAATGTTTGGTGTGAACTGGGAATACGACATTTCACGCAGTCTTCAGCTAAGCGGTACGTTGCAACATCTATCAGAACAGGCCATGACAAATAAGGTTTCGATGGGCAGTGAGCCATTGAACAACACATTGTGGGGCTTGAACATTAATTGGAAAAAGGAGAGTCAATGGCTTACTGACATGTTGAATAAGTTGCCGTTTCTACATCTTACACAACCTTCTCAGATTAATTTCACGGGTGAATTTGCACAACTTGTGGCAGGAAAGAATAGCGGAACACAAGACAATGCCTCGTATCTTGATGACTTTGAAAGCACGACAAATAAGATTGATATCGCCTCTCCAACGTCATGGAGTCTATCAAGTGTGCCCTCAATGTTCCCTGAAAGTGCGGATAAAACCACGTTGACAAGCGGCTTCAATCGCTCGCAATTAGCTTGGTATACGATAGATCCTTTGTTCACACGACGTAGTAGTTCGCTGACACCTGCACATATAAAAGGAGATTTAGCACAGCTTTCTAATCACTATGTTCGTGAGGTTTCTACGCGTGAACTCTATCCAAAACGTGACATAAATAATTATAATGGTTCCTCATCTACATTGAATGTATTTAATATATCCTATTATCCCAACGAGCGAGGTCCTTATAATTTTAACCCTAATTTGCGTCAAGATGGAACGCTTCCCAACCCAGAACGTCACTGGGGTGGACTCATGAGAAAGCTTGATACGAATGATTTTGAACAGGCAAATATAGAGTATGTGGAGTTCTGGTTGCTTGATCCATTTATCTATTCTAACCGAAAACCCAACGCAAACGATTATGGAGGAGACTTCTATTTGAACTTAGGTGAAGTCTCAGAAGATGTGCTTCATGATGGAAGAAAGTTCTATGAAAGCGGTATGCCGGTAGATGGTTCGCATAGTTATGTTACTACTCAGTGGGGTAAAATCCCTACATCCAATGTGGTAACTTATGCCTTTGCAACGACCAAAGGGGCTCGAGCGATGCAGGATGTAGGCTTGAATGGTCTCAATAATGAAGAGGAACGGCATTATACTTCCTATCAAAACTTCCTCTCATCTATACAGGGACATGTGAGTGCTTCGGTGTGGGATTCAATCTATAATGACCCAGCTAACGACGACTATCATTATTTCCGAGGTTCTGATTACGACCGAATGAAGGCCGACATCCTGCGGCGTTACAAGTATATTAATAACCCACAAGGTAATTCTCCCGATAGTGAATCCAGCCAAGAACGATATGATACATCGTATAAGACGACACCGGATGTGGAGGATATCAATCAGGATTATACGCTAAATGAATATGAAAAGTATTACCAATATCATGTTTCTTTGCGTCCAAATGATATGGTAGTAGGGAATAATTTCATTGTAGATAAGCGCGATGCAAGCGTGCCATTGCGAAATGGACAGACTGAAACGGTTACGTGGTATCAATTCCGTATTCCTCTGAAAGAATATGAACGACGAGTTGGTTCGATTTCCGATTTCACGAGTATCCGCTTTATGCGTATGTTCCTTACAGGCTTTAAGCATCCCATTGTGTTACGTTTTGGGAGCTTGGATCTCGTGAGAGGAGATTGGAGAATCTATGAAAATGCATTGGATAATCATACAGGCTCGGGGACACTTGCAGTCAGTTCGGTGAGTTTAGAGGAGAATGGTGATAAGTCACCCGTTAATTATATCCTCCCACCGGGCATCAATCGGGAACAAGATCCCACACAACCTCAGTTGGTAGAAAGTAATGAACAGGCCCTTGATTTCATTGTAAATAACTTGTCACATGGTGAGAGTAAGGCTGTTTATAAGAATGCAACGGTCGACTTAAGGCAGTATAAACGTTTGCAAATGTACGTTCATGCGAATGCCTTTGAGCAAAATAACACACAGTTAAATGACAATCAATTGGCCGTGTTTATACGCTTGGGATCTGACTATAAGAATAACTTCTATGAGTACCAAGTACCATTAAAGCTTACTCCTGCAGGCAGATATAACCTTAATTCTCCGTCAGATCGTGCTGCGGTTTGGCCTCAAGAGAATATGATAGACATACCTTTGGCGTTATTGACCAACGTGAAATTGCAACGCAATAAGGCTAAGGCTGAGGGACATGCAAGCTTTGTTCAGGCCTTCACGGCATATGATAATGCCCACCCAGCAAACTTGGTTACCATCATGGGTAACCCTTCTTTGGGGGAAATAAAGACGATGATTATCGGAGTAAGAAACCTTTCTTCTGATGTAAAGAGTGGCGAAGTATGGGTTAATGAGCTGCGTCTGAAGGAGTATAATAATAAAGGTGGATGGGCTGCAAATGGCAATTTAAATGTTCAGTTGTCTGATTTGGGCACGCTAAATGTACAGGGACGATATGTCAGTGAAGGCTTTGGGGGCTTGGAAAGTAAGGTTGCTGACAGGGCACAAGAAAGCATTTCAAGTTATAGTGTGACTACAAGTTTGGAATTAGGTAAGTTCTTTCCCGACAAGATTAAAGTCTCAGCACCTCTCTATTACTCAGTAAGTCATGAAACAAGTAAACCAAAATATAATCCTTTAGATACAGATTTATCGTTGAAAGATGCTTTAGAATCAGCCTCAAAAGCAGAGCGAGATAGTATAGAATCGATAGCAGTTACAAAACGAATCAATACAAACCTTTCTTTGTCTAATGTGAGAATAGGAATTCAAACGAAGAATTCTCCCATGCCTTATGACCCTGCTAACTTCTCATTCTCCTATAGTCATTCACATAGTTTCACAAGTGGTGAGACAACCGTTTACGAGAAAGAAGATAATTGGAGGGGTGCAATGAACTATAATTGGAGCCCAAATTACAAGACTTGGGAGCCTTTTAAAGGTATTAAAAGTAGGTCAAAGTGGTGGGACATCTTAAAGAGATTTGGATTTAATTGGTTGCCACAGAGCGTGGGATTCAACAGTGAATTAATGCGCAATTACTATGAGTTTCAGGAACGAGATATGGAGAGTTTGGAGAACAATCGGTTGCCGTTGACATTTAATGAGCAGTTTCTATGGAACCGAGATTTCTCACTTCGTTGGGATTTGACACGCAATATACACATGAATTTCCAAAGCGCCACGCGGTCAAGAATAGAAGAACCCTACACGCCTATAAACAAATCACTCTATGCCGACCGTTATCATGCGTGGCGAGATAGCGTTTGGACGAGCATAAAACGACTTGGGACGCCGTTAGATTATCAGCAATCGTTCACTCTTTCCTATCAACTTCCGTTGAATTTAATTCCAGTTTTTGATTGGATTAGTACCGATGCGCAATATAATGCCAGCTATACATGGGTGCGAGGAACGGAGAATGAGAACCATATAAGCCTTGGAAATACGGTTACAAGTAATCGAAACCTTAATGTGAATGGTTCATTTAACTTAGAGAGATTATACAATCACATTCCTTTCTTGAAGCAAACGAATGAGCGATTCAACCGAAGACCGATTTATAATCGACAGAGTTCGGGTGGTAAAAAGAAGCAATTACCGCATCAAACTCAACTTGATTTGCCGAAGAATAAAGGCAGTTTTGAACAAGAAATCACATTGAAACCTGATACGACAATTGTCATTTCACATGCTAAGCATAGCCGAAGAATCGTGGTGAATGCACGAACAGAGGATGGACATCCTTTCAAATTGAGGTTTAAGAAGGTTGATAACGATAGGTTACGCATAACAAACCATGTTGACTCTGCACTGAAAGTGAAGGTTACAGTGAATGTAAAACCACCTTTAGAAAGCCTGGACTGGTATCGAACGGCACAGAGTTTGGCTCGCGTATTGATGATGGTGAGAAACCTAAGTGTTAGCTATCGTAATCAATATGCTATGACCTTGCCTGGTTTTATGCCTAATATAGGGAAAGCTTTTGGGCAGACTCGTGGCAGTGGTTTACTTTCTCCAGGACTTGATTTCGCTTTTGGTGTCATCGGAGATGCGTATGTTGATAAAGCACTTAGTCGCAATTGGCTACTCATTAACGATTCTATTGCGACCCCAGCTAACACTACTTCTACTGAGGATTTACAGCTTCGGGCTACTATTGTGCCTTTCCGTGATTTTACGATCGACTTAAATGCAACACGCGTTTCTACCAAAGCACGCAGCATTCAATATATGTATGCAGGTCATCCCACAATGCAAAGTGGTACGTTTGCTATGACAACGATTTCTATAGGAGGTGCTTTTGAGGGCATAGGTAATGCAAATAGCGGTTATCATAGTAAGAGTTTTGATAAGTTCTGCAGTCTTCTTGATGACTTTCGCCAGCGTGTTGAGGCGCAATATTATGGCAGTCGATATCCTGCAGGAACTCCTTTAGCAGGACAAACTTTTAATCCTTCCAACGGAACGATATCCAAATATAACGCTGATGTGATGGTTCCTGCCTTCCTTTCTGCCTATACAAGCATGAAAGGTAAAGGCCTTTCTATCTTCCCTTCATTGTCAAAACTGCTCCCAAATTGGAATATACGTTATAGTGGATTGGTTCAATTGCCATGGTTCCGAGAAGTCTTTCGCAGTTTCAATATCAATCATTCTTATCGCAGTATCTATACTGTTGGCTCGTATTTCTCCTTTAGTAGCTATCAGGAATACATGAATGGACTCGGTTTTATCATTGATGCAACCTCGGGAAATCCAATTCCTAATTCAATGTTCAATGTCTCTACAGTCAGCGTTAACGAGGCCTTTTCTCCATTATTGGGCATAGATATGACCTTCAATAGTGGCATGACAGCTAAATTGGAGTATCGAACAATTCGTAGTTTGAACCTTAGTATGACGAGCATTCAATTGAATGAGGCTGTCAGTAGAGATTGGGTTGTGGGCTTAGGATATCGTATCAATGACTTCAAACTATTCGGTTTACAAACCAAACGGAAAGCAAAAAATCATAAGAAGGGGGCAAACACTGACACACAACAGCCTATTTCAACTCCTCAACGCAATGGAGTGAATCATGATTTGAATCTTAATCTCGATTTCAGTTTCCGCAGACAAGCTTCCCTTACGCGTGATATTGCTTCACAAACAAGCAATGCCAGCAGTGGAAACTCAGCACTTCGGCTGAGCTTTACAGCTGATTATACACTCTCACGCATGCTTACAATGAGCTTCTTCTATGACTTTCAGAACAATACTCCGCTGTTAAGCAGTAATAGTTATCCTACATCTACACGTGATTTTGGATTGAGTGTAAAGTTCTCTTTGACTCGTTAAACCTCTTTATAACAATGGAAAAAAAAAAAATAATCATAGCAAATGCACAGCCACATCAGGCTTCTGACATCGCAAGTTTAATTATGTTGGCCATGAATCATGATTGTTGTCGCTATTTTGCAGGTCCAAACCACACACTAAATGACTTTCATCAGCTGATGACACGACTTGTTCAGCGTAACGATTCGCAATATTCTTTTCTTCATACGCTTGTCGCTTTGGATGATAATCAAGTCATTGGGTGTTGTGTTAGCTACGAGGGTGGTCGGTTAAAGGCCTTGCGTCAAGCCTTCATAGATGAGGCTTTAAATAGCTTTGGCATTGATTATTCTGGTATGAATGACGAGACTCAAGCTGGAGAACTCTATGTAGATAGCCTCGCTGTTGACGCCCGTTATCAGGGAAAAGGCATAGCAACAGCATTGCTGAATGCTACATGTAAAAAGGCTGAGGCACTCGGATTGCCTGTTGGTTTGTTAGTTGACAAAGGTAATCCAGATGCAGAACGGCTCTATCATCGTTTGGGTTTTCATTATGTTGACGATGGAGAGTGGGGCTCACATCCTATGAAACATCTGCAAAAGAAAATCCAGTGACCTATATATATAAGGTGAAGAAAAGAGTCATTTCTCTTTTAAAAAGTCCTTAGAACTTGCATATTTAATTAAAAAGTATTAAAGAATAGAAGATTATTGTAGTTTTATTTGGAATTAATGAAACTTACATATATCTTTGCAATGTGTTTTTCATGGTATTAGATTATTAAGGTTAAGAAGATTGGTTGTCGTGAGACAATCAATTTTTTTTGGCCTTATGTTTTCCCCTTTCATCCTAATGGTATTGGCATCTCTTTGCATAAGTCTCATGGAGTTGCTGTTTAAACGAATCAAAGTGTATGTTGGCTTTATCCGATTATAACCAATTTAGGTTGGAATTGGACTAAAAAAAGAGACACATCTATTTAGATGTATCTCTTTATGATATGAAATCATTCTGTCTTATCTGTTTTCTGAGTCGATAGTTTTAATCTTTTGCTTGATTAATTCCATGTCATCTTTCAGTCTCTGTACCTTGCGATTCATCTCGTCTATGAGGCTGTTTCCCTTCTTACTACTTGCATTTAAGAAACCAAGATTATTCTCATAGGTGTTGATTTCCTGCTTTAATCCTTCGTAACGTCTCATCAAACGACCTCGTTCATTGTCAAGAGCATCCTCGCCACGCTTTACTACATTCTTCAAGTTGCTCTTGAAATTATCTAATCTTCTCTTTGCTGTTGTGACATGAAGGTCATCATAAAGTTTGTCAAGAACCTCGTGATATTGTTTATAGAGTTTATCTTTCTCTTTGTAAGGAACGTGACCTATCTTTGCATATTCATCGACTAATCCTTTCACTTTCTCTTGTAAGTCATCGACACTACCCTCTACCAATTCTTTGAGTTGGCTGATAATGGCTTTCTTCTTGTCAAGATTGGTGCGCTCTTCATTACGAGTTCCTGCGTTAGCAGCATTGCGTGCTTCGAAGAATTTGTTGCAAGCCTCAAGGAATTTACTCCATAGTTCGTCACCAACTTTCTTTGGAACAGCTCCTATAGTCTTCCATTCTTTCTGCAAAGCAATCATCTTATCGGTTGTCACTTTCCAGTCGGTACTCTCCATTAAGGCTTCAGCCTTCTCAATGAGTGACTGCTTTTTAGCAATATTCTCATTGTAACGCTGTTTCATTTCCTTAAAGAATGCAGCCTTCTTTGAGAAGAAATCATCGCATGCAGCACGGAAACGCTCGAATATTTTGACGTTCATCTTCTGCGGAGCGAAGCCAATCTTCTTCCATTCTGCTTGGATATCAATGATTTCTTTCGTCAGTTTTTCCCACTCGTTCGCGCCCTTATGCTCATCTTTTACGATGTCTTCAACTTTCTCACAGAGTGCAGTCTTCTTCACAAGGTTATCTTCTTCCTTCGCGCGTAGCTCGTCAAAGTGTTGTTGATGACGTTTATTGATGATCGTAGAAGCGGCTTTAAATCGTGTCCATACTTCGTCTCTGAGTTCCTTTGCGACTGGACCTACCTCACGAAATTGCTGATGTAGTTCCTGCAATTGATGGAAAGCACTGATTACATCGGGTTCTTCGGCGAGCTTTTCTGCCGCCTCACACAGATGATTCTTTATGCCGAGATTCTTTTTAAAGTCGTATTCTCTTGCCTCACGATTAAGGTTTAGCTGATCATAATATTGCTCAACATAAAGTTGATAGTTACGCCACAGCTCGTTAGCCTTGTCTGCTGGTACGGTCTTTATATCCTTCCATTGCTGTTGAAGCTCTTTGAATTCGTTATAATTCTTATTTGCTTCTTCGGGAGAGGAAGCCATATTCTTGATTCGTTCAATGATATTGAGCTTCTTTTCCAAGTTTTCTTGTTTCTCAGCTTCTTGCTGTAGGAAGAGTTTAGCACGTCGTTCCTTGATGACTCCCATTTCTGCTTTGAACACATCTTCTGCTTCATCAGGGACCAAAACATATTTATCGGGGTCGCCACCTGCCTCGAGATAAGCCTTCTGTTGAGCCTCTCGCTCTGCAATATGCAACTTATAGAACGATGTCTTTAGATGGTCGAGTTCTTCCTTTGTGGGGTTTTCGTCATTGCCAACTATTTCTTTTAGTCGTTCAATAATCTCTGCTTTGCTCTTATAATTCTTTGAATTTGTGAGCGTAGTTGCTGTGTTTTCAACAGGAACAGATGTTTCTTTAACTTGCTGTTCTTCACTTATTGTTCCCTCTTTTAGGGTGTTTTCTTGAGAGTCCATCATTTAACCGATTTAGTTTATGACTTGAGTTTTCCATTGCATGATGCAATAACTAACATCATGCAAACTTAAATAAAAAAACTGGAAAATCCTAATTAAATCATTGTTTTTTTCTTTTTACACGCTATAACAAACGTTTACGTCTCAAAATCCACCACGAAGCGCCTGATACAACGACTGAAAGAACGATTGCAATCGTAAATCCATACGTGCTCGTTTCCATGCCATTGACGAGGTTCATGCCGAAAAGACTTGAGATAAGTGTAGGGAACATCATGATGATACTTACCGAAGTCAGGGTTCGCATGACGGTATTCATGTTGTTGTTGATGATACTTGAATAGGTATCCATCGTCGATTTGAGAATGTCTGAATAGATATTTGTTGTCTCACGTGCCTGAGTCATCTCAATGCCTACGTCCTCAATAAGGTCTGCATCGAGTTCATCCACCTGCAATTTGAACTTTAGTTTCTGCAACAAGTTCTCGTTTCCACGTATTGAAGTGATAAAATATGTCAGCGAATCTTGTAGTCGGCTCAGCCCAATTAGACTCTCATTGTTCACATCTTGATCAAGATTATGTTTCGCCTTTTCAATGAGGTTACTGATTTGTTTGAGTCGTTTCAAATACCAAACTGCACTTGAAAGGAACAATCTAAACGTCATATCTACGAAGTCAGTAAAGCCTTCATGTCGCTTCTGTTGATAGCTAACAAAGTCTATCATCATATTCGTTTCGTAGTAACATACCGTGATTGTAACGTCTCGTTTGTGGATAATACCGAGCGGAACTGTGGTATATGGTGTGCGCGAACGTACCTCTTTTACATATGGAATACGTAGAATGATGAGCATCCAGCCGTCATCATATTCATAGCGGGCACGCTCATCGGTATCGCTAATGTCTGAAAGAAAGTAGTCGGGGATATGAAATGTGTCTTGAAGATATTCCTGATCTTCGTCTGTTGGGCATGTAACTTGTATCCAACAATTGGGTTGCCACTCTTTAATGGCATTTAGATTCTTCTCTATGTTCCAATAGTTTCTCATTCTTGCTAACCTCCATTGATTAATAAGGTGTGGGGATTAGCATCATGCTAAACCTCACGCCTTCAAACGAAATGTTTCCGCGTGATAATCGTCCATATTTGAATTATGTTTTGATTTAACGCTGCAAAGATAAGCAATTATGTTGAAACATTACGTGCTTTCAGAAAGAAAGTTTGGCAACAAAAACGAAAAAATCATTTGTGTTCGCCCATCATATAACACGCTTAATGTAGATACATCATGTGATATAGGCCATTTCACGTTGCAATATGACGCGAAACATGTGATGAAATGACGCTAATTGTTACGTAAAATGACGCTTTTCATGCCCTTAAAAGATAGGTTTTACTTTTCAATATGAGGTATGCTGGCACAGGAAGGAGTAGGAGGGGGAAGGACAAAGCATACAATACAAAAAGCGGACTAACATAGTTTGTCCGCTTTTTTAAGTATTTTCATCAATAAATGTTATGGCTTTTGCAACCACTGTTCATTGAATTTGCTTTATACAAGAGTAGCAACAATCTCCTCACGCGTGCCTGGAAGCATGTCGATAACTGGGATTTCGGGCATTGTGTAGCAACCGGGCTGAAGACGCATTGATGCACGTGCCACGTTGACTAATACCTGAGCGGTGAGTGCCGGATTGTTGATGCTCATATTAAACTCTAAGCGTTGGTTTTGTGTTTTGCCTGAAACGCCTTTGCGAACTAAGTTCACCCCATGTCCCATGTCACGCACATCGTCTACAGAAGCCACTGCAAACACGTGGGTTTCATCATGAGAAAAATAAGGATCGGCTTTGATTTCAGCGGTCACTTCTTCAAGTTTTGCACCGTCTTCCAATTCTACATAGACCATGCGGCGATGGATTCCTTCTCCCAATGGGATAGTAACTGAGAGCGCATTCTTTACACCTTTCTTACTGCGCACACACACAGAGTGACCCATTGACATACCCGGTCCGAAGTTGGTATAGGTTAAACCCTTCGGCGCGAGACTCTCCATGAGTACTCGAACAATAGAGTCTGAGCCCGGATCCCAGCCTGCTGAGATGACACTTACAGTATTAGTTTTCTTGTTGTTTGCCATCTGTTGCGTCCTATAATCAAGGATAGAAGTGTGTATGTCGAAGCTATCCACCGTGTTAATACCTAAAGAAGTAATCCTTTCGGCATACTCGGGACAACTACGAGTAGGTGTTGCTAAGATGGCAACATCAACGTTTTTGAGTTTTGAAATGTCGTCAACCACTTCATAGTTTGCCAGTGCTTGTGGTTTGTCTTGACTTCCTTGGCGGCGCACAACGCCTGCAATCTCGAAGTCGGGTGAGGCTTCAAGTGCCTCAATAGTGTAGTGACCGATGTTTCCATAGCCTACAACTGCTGCTCTGATCTTCTTCATTTTGGTTTTCTTTTTCGTTAGATTTCTCCTGATTTAATCAGTGTTCACAAATTTACATGATTTTAATGAATAATTCAATCTTTTCTTTTTGTTTTGTCATTTTTTAATAGTTGTAGCATGGTTCGGTGTGTTTGGTGAGCTTAAAAGGACGCTATCCATGACTTGTTTTTAGTTTTTTATGAATAAATAGCAGGGACAAAAGCATGTATAACCATTTATTTTATTTATATTTGCATAGTAAACAAATAAATAAAGAGCGCAATGTCAACACCTGAAAACAAACAAGAGAACACGAAATATCGTAATGATTTCTTGATATTAGCATTGCTGGTAGGCCTTGTTATGCTTGCCGCGCATGTCTATGATCTGGCACCTCAGACAATTCCTATACACTATGAATGGAATCTTTCAAGTCCAACAGCGTATGGACCAAAGTCAACTTTGATGGTGCTTGCAGTCATAGGAGTGTGCTTAAGCCTACTCGGCATCTTGGCTGCACATGGTAAAATATCCTTGATTCATGTTGACCGACTCTCTTATAGCAAGATGAATGAGGCGCAAAAGGCCTTGACCCGCAAGTTCATGTATCGGTTAACGTTTCATTTTATCTTTTTAATGGCGTGCGTAATCATGTTACTTGTACCCGTAGTTTTGCCTAAAATGGTGGTGTTGATAGCCTTTATCCTGTTACTTTGTTCACTCGTTTATGGGTCTGTAAGCACTTCGTTTAAGATTAGAAAGTTAGGATAATGCGCTAACTTTTCAGTCGTTATGCGTGATGTTTGATTAAAATGTATACGGCTGAAACAATCATCATAAAGCCTACAACGACATACCATGTCATGGGTTCTCCAAAGACTAATATGCCAATCAGCATGGCAGTGAGCGGTTCAAAGGCACCAAGTGTGGCAACACTCGTACTGTCTATGTGCTTCATTGCCATGACTAAGGTCACGTTACTGATAGTTGTTGGGATGCAACCTAATAATAATAGGTAGAAAAACACATGCACATCGCCAATGGGTTGGATGTGTCCCATGGTGAAAAATGAATATAAAGCCAGGATTATCATAGCCATAAAGAACATAAAGAAGTTTGTCTTTAGGCTTCCCATTCGCTTTATTTTCATGTTCGGATAAGCCACCATATAGATTGCATAGAGTAATCCTGAAGAGAGTTCTAACAGCAAACCGATGGATGAATTGACGTCAAAGCCGTTTATAATAATGCCAGATAACATGGCAACGCCAGCCACAGCGAGTGCTATGGAGAATGCAACGGGAAACGTAAGTCGGTGGTGTGAGAAGATGATTTCAAGGATTGCGGTAAACACGGGATAGGAAAACAGCAAGGTTGTAGCCACTCCACTCGGCAGATAATGATAGCCATTGATTAAACAAATGGCTGAAACGGCATAGAGTAGTGACATGAAAGTGAGTCGCAATCCCTCTCCAAAGGTGATGCGAAGTGACTTTCCATTATAGATGAGTACAGCCATCATCATCAAACAAGCGAATCCAAACCTATAAACAAGTAATGAGGATATCTGCATGCCTGCAGCCAAAACGGGGATGCTGAAAAGGGGAATTGTGCCAAAAGTAGCCGAAGAAATAATGGCTTCTACATAGCCTTTCAGTCGTGATTTGTCTGTCATGGATGGCTAAAATCGTTGATACAGTGAATTAATATAATAAAAGTAGGCCTGCAAAGGCTGAATAACCAATCATTCGTAAAGGGTTAATGCCAACGACTTTCACACCTACAAATGTCGCAATGAAAAGGCCTATACTAATCCAAAACGCCCAAGGATTGGCGGGAGTAGAGAAGTTTTCGGGGGTCATCAATAGTAAAGTAGATGCCAATAACAAGCCAACAGTCATAGGACGCAAGCCAAGTAATATGCTCTGTATAGTCGTTGTGTTCATATATTTGAGGAACATTTTGCAAACAAATAGCATCAACAGGAATGAAGGGAGTACCAAAGCAAGGGTTGCTGTGATAGAACCAACCACGGCAAGCAAGTCAGAATAACCGGCTTGTTGTATGGCAGTATAGCCACAATAGGTGGCCGTGTTGAGGCTGAATGGGCCAGGTGTCATCTGACTTACAGCGATAACATTCGTGAATTCGCCTACACTGAGCCAGTGAAAGCGGTTGACAAGGATGTTCTGGAGTAACGAAACCATGGCATATTCGCCACCAAAGCCGAACAAACCAATTGCAAAAAACGCGATGAAAAGCTGTAGAAATACCATTTATCGATGTTGTTTATTCTGTTGGTTTGATATAGTTTCCATAGATATATCCACCAAAAGCCGCCGCAAGTATTACCCAAATAGGATTCATTCCGAGTAGCCAAATAGCCAAAGCTCCTGCAATTGGTATCCAACAATTTGTCAGATTGGTGTGTGTTTCCTTAGCCAAGGTGAACGTAGGAACGGCAATTAAGGCCACAATAGCAGGTCGAATACCCGCAAAGATTGACGCAATAATCGGATTGTTTTGAAGCTTATGGAAGAACGTTGCAATAAGAAGTATGATGAGAAATGACGGCAAAACAGCTCCTAAAGTGGTGCAAATAGCGCCGCGAGTCTTCTTTATCTTATAGCCAATAAACGTGCTTATATTGATAAAAAAGACACCAGGACAGGTCTGAACCAAGGCAAGTAGGTCGGTAAACTCTTGCTGACTCATCCATTGATGGCGTCGAACCACATCATCTTCTATCTTGGAAAGCATGGTATAGCCACCCCAAAAGGTGGCTATTCCCAGCTTAAAGAATGTCTTGAATAATGTTAGATACATTCTTTTTTGTTAGTTATTATTCTTCTGTTCTTGTCTTCTCTTCTATCCATTTGCGTGCATTGACGAAGGCTTCTATCCATGGTGACACCTCATCTTGCTTGCGATTGAGTGGATAATAGGCATTCTGCCAAGGGAAGATTGCACGTTCTGGGTGAGGCATCATAGCCAAATGGCGTCCGTCTTCCGAACAAATTGCAGCAACATTATAGTCAGAACCATTCGGATTTCCTGGGTATTCGGCATAATTATACTTAGCAACAACGTTATAATGGTCCTCAGATTCGGGCAGATAGAAACGGCCTTCACCATGTGCAACCCATATACCGAGCTTACTTCCACTAAGACTTTGCATCATGATACTATTGTTCTTAGGGATAGTTAAGCCAAGGAATGTGCTCTCAAACTTCTTTGAAGTGTTGTGACATAAGTGGCTTCTGTGCTCGTGATTTGGGTTGATTAAGTTCAACTCTACCATGAGTTGACACCCATTACAAACGCCAAGACTCATCGTGTTTTGACGCGAATAGAACTTCTCAAGGGCTTGTTTTGCTTTCTCGTTATATAGGAATGCGCCTGCCCATCCTTTCGCACTACCGAGTACATCGCTATTAGAGAAACCACCACAGAACACGATGAAGTTCACATCTTCAAGCGTTTCGCGTCCACTAATGAGGTCGGTCATCGTGACATCTTTAACATCAAAGCCTGCCAAATAAAGCGTATAAGCCATCTCTCGCTCTCCATTGGTTCCCTTTTCTCGTATGATTGCAGCCTTGATTCCTGATGGTTCGCGTCTGTCGGCAGTCAAACCATAGCTCTCTAAGGTGCCTTTGAAGTTGCTATTAAACTTTAACTCAATCGCTTGTTTCTTGTAGTTGGTGAATCGTTTCTTTGCCATTCCATTGAAACTCTGGTCACGATCCAACAAATATGAAGTCTTAAACCAAGTATCTCTCAGTGCATCGATGTCGAAATCATGTACATATTCATCCTTCTTTACAGTGATTTTGCGTTCATTTGGCACTGGATAACCAATCTTAGCATAGCCAATTCCCGACTCATCGAGATACTCCATGAGTGCTTCTTTGTGTGTATCGCTCACCTGAATAACAACTCCTGGGTTCTCGGCGAATAGTATTTTAATGATGTCTTTGCCTGCAATCGCGTGTAGATTAATGTTTAATCCTCCCGTCTTATTAGCGAAAGTCATCTCCAATAACGTTGTAATCAAGCCACCAGCACTAATATCATGGCCCGCCATTACCCATCCGCGATGAATCAATTCCTGTATGGCGTTGAAGCAATCTACAAAGTATTCGGGGTTCTTTACAGTCGGAACGTCGCTGCCTACTTTGCCAAGACTCTGTGCAAAGGCACTACCACCAAGATGTTGTTCGTCAAAACTGAAGTCAATATGATAGAGACTGGAGTTCTTATCGTTAACAATCACAGGACTAACTGTCTTCTTTATGTCGCTAACTTCACCTCCGGCACTGACAATTACAGTGCCCGGAGCAATGATTTTCTCTCCGTTTGGATACTGTTGTGATAGAGAAAGCGAGTCTTTTCCAGTCGGAACATTCACATGAATGGCGCAACAGAAGTCGCTTAATGCCTCAACTGCTTCATAAAGTCGGGCATCTTCGCCCTTCTGTGAACGGCAAGGCCACATCCAATTGGCACTTAAGCTGACGCTATCTAAGCCTTCTGCCAACGGCGCCCAAACGAGATTGGTTAATGATTCGGCTACAGAGAGCACGCTACCTGCCTTTGGATCTGCCAAGCCGGCTTGCGGAGCATGGCCCATTGCGGTAGCAATTCCCTTCTCGCCACGATAATCTAAGGCCACAACGCCACAGTCGGAGAGAGGTAATTGGATTTCACCTTGTCCCTGTTGACGGGCAATCTTTCCCGTAACTGAACGGTCAACCTTGTTTGTTAACCAATCTTTGCAGGCCACAGCTTCAAGTTGTAACATGCGGTTTAGATAGTCATCAAGTTGTGTTTCGTTATAAGTGACGTCCTCATATCGGCGTTCTACGGTCTCATCTACCATGATTGTCTGCGGTGTATGGCCAAACATCTGTGCCACATCTAAGTCGAATGGCTTCACACCATCAGCCTGTTTAAAACTGAAATGCGCATCACCTGTCGTCTCACCCACTACATACATCGGCGCACGTTCACGCTCGGCAATCTGTTGAACGTGGTCTAAATACTTCTCATCAATGAGTAATCCCATGCGCTCTTGACTCTCATTAGCAATGATTTCCTTTGCAGAGAGCGTCTTGTCTCCTATTGGAAGTTTGCTCATGTCAATCTCTCCACCGCACTCTTCGACTAATTCTGAAAGACAATTCAAGTGCCCTGCGCTGCCATGGTCATGTATACTTACAACGGGATTCTCGTCTTCTTCCACCAAGGCACGAACGAGATTGTAAGCTCGTTTCTGCATTTCGGGGTTGGCACGCTGTATGGCATTTAGCTCAATTCCATTGCTATAGCGACCTGTATCGACTGAAGATACACTGCCACCACCTAAGCCTATGCGATAGTTATCACCGCCAACAACGACCACTTTGTTGCCTTTTTGGGGCTCTTTCTTTAGACAATCGCGCTTCTTTCCATAGCCCACACCTCCTGCAAGCATGATAACCTTGTCATAAGCATACTTCTCTTGGTTCTCCTGATGCTCGAAAGTGAGTACTGAACCGCAAATTAATGGCTGACCAAACTTGTTTCCAAAGTCGCTCGCACCATTCGAAGCTTTGATCAATATCTGTTCAGGATTCTGATAAAGCCACTTGCGCACGGGGACAATATCTTCCCAATCGCGGTCTACATCGGCTTTACCATTGTCGTCTTTCAGGCGAGGATAGGCTGTCATATAGCAGGCTGTACCAGCGATTGGCCATGAACCAACACCGCCACCCATGCGATCTCGTATCTCACCTCCTGTGCCGGTAGCGGCTCCATTGAATGGTTCTACCGTCGTAGGAAAGTTATGTGTCTCTGCCTTTAGAGAGATAACACTCTCTATTTCCTTTACTTTGAAATAGTCACTTGTGCTTTGATTCTCCGGCGCAAACTGCTCAATGACTGGTCCTTGGGCAAAAGCAACGTTATCTTTATAGGCAGAAAGTATCTTGTTTGGATTCTCTTGCGTTGTCTTTTTGATTAAGTTGAAGAGCGAAGATTCCTTTTCTTGCCCATCAATTACAAACTTTCCACCGAATATTTTGTGGCGACAATGCTCTGAGTTTATTTGCGCAAAACCGAATATTTCAGAATCCGTTAGCGGACGACCATTGTCTTTTTCAAGCGTATGTAGATAGGAAATCTCGTCTTTACTCAATGCAAGTCCTTCTTCTTCATTATACTTTTCCAAGTCATTTACGTATTTAATTGGCTCGGGTTTATGGTCTACTTTGAAGACGTCTTGACCGATACCATGATACATACGCTGTAACATTGGGTCATGTTCTGCCTCTTCTGAGTCTACGGGGAAATACTCTTCAATACGCGAAATGCCGTTAAGACTCATGTTTTGAGTAATCTCAACGGCATTCGTACTCCATGGAGTAATCATTTCTTTACGTGGACCGACGAAGAAACCCGAAAGTTGTTGAGCCTCCTCTGGCTTTGCATCACCAAACAACCAGCTTAATTTGCTAATCTCATCAGCTTGGGGTTGATGGTCAATCTCTGTTGCAATCACGCTCTTTGAAGGCGTTCTGAAGAAAAGAATCATACTTTTATATAGTTATAAATAGGTGATATATTCTGTTGTGCAAAGTTAATGTAAATCACTCATAAATCAAAATAAATGGGTAGTTTTTATTTCGTTGTAGCCTCATGTGTTGCTATCACGGGTGTTGTTAGCGGTGGAACACAGCGTATATTTGAACATTTGATGTGGTCTTGGCATAGATAATCATAGCACACAAGCGTCAGGTCGTTACATGATTTGATGCAAATCATGCGATAAAATGACGCAAATTGTGGCGTAAAATGACGCTGTTTATCGTGTAAAATGCAGGAGATTGCAAAGCAATTGCAGTTCAACGTTGTAGGCGTTGTAAGGCTTATAGCCCAAGGTTGGCGTCAACCTACCATAGGTTATGCGTGTAGTGGGAAGGTCAACGCCATAGATGTAGAAGAGGTTTTAGTCTATTTTATGCTCTGCAATGCACGTTATTGTTTGTCGTTTTCAGCATTAATCTCTTTTAATACGCCTTTCAGCAGATAGGTTGCATTTTGATTTCGTGCCACGCCCGGCGTGATTTTATAAGAATAGGTGACATCCGTTCCGAGTTCAATCTCAAAGCAATAGTTGCTGAATCGCTGTGGATAGGTGTCTTGAAGCTTTGAAAGTTCGAGGTCGTGTGTGGCGATGAGGCCAGTAACGGGTAGGCAACAGATGTTCTCTAAGAATAATCTTGAACCATTAAGTTTGTCGAGTGAGTTCGTGCCTTTTAGTATTTCATCGAGAATAATGAGTGTCGACGCACTCTCTGTTGGCTTTCCTTCGGTGTAGAAAGGGTGCTTACAAAAGCGTATTAGTTGTTGAAGTCGGCGGAGTTCGGCATTGAAATAGGAGATTCCTCTATCCAAATCATCCGTTGTTCGCATGCTACTGAAGAGGTTAAATGTTGAAGTTCGCATGCGTTTTGCAAACACAGGACCGCCATTTCTGGCTAAGATATAGTTGATACCAATGGTCCTTAGGAAGGTGCTTTTACCCGCCATGTTGGCTCCAGTCACAATAGTATAGCTTCCGTTTACTATCGAAAAGTTGTTCTTTATGGCTTTCGTTCCCAAGAAAGGATGGTAGATTTCCTCAGCCTCTACACTGACTTTAGTGTCTGAAGTGACTTCGGCTGTGGTAGCTTCTGGGTGATTATAGGCGAAGCGTCCCCACGAAACGAGGGCATCAATGTGGCTTAATGCGACAACTTCTGCTTCGATTTGATTCTTGAAGTCAGCCTCCCAACGCAGGTATTCGCGGATAAGGAAGTAGTCGTTCAGTCCAAAAGTGTCGATAAGCATCAGCCCAAGGATGTTTCCTCTGCGGTCAAGTCGGTTGATAATACTATTTAATAATGTGGCCTGTTGTTGTGCATTGCGAAGCGTTTCGACTTCTTTTTGCAGGGAAGAAGGCAGCTGTTGCAGGGTAATCGCTTGTTTTATGAGCAATAAAAAGTTTTCGGCTGCATCGTGAATTACGGCCGTTTGTTTGGCAATCTGCCGTGCGGGGCTATTACAAAGCAGGTAAACGATGAAGAATTGCAACGTAGCATAGAACACCGGTACATTGCCGTCAACGAGTTTAAAGATGGAAAGAATGATGAGCAATGGCAGCAGACAGAGGGTCAGTGAAGCCACAATGAGCGACCATCGGGTAGAAAACCATCGAGGAATTGATGCTGTTGTGAGGCTATCTCGAATCGAAAGTAATTGCAACGTGTCAACTTTTGTCCCTTCTCCCAAGGCTTGAAAGCGGTCCATGAAATTGACTTCATGACTCATATAGCGTATTTCCTCATGCTGAAACCGCACATCTTTGAATGAAAGATTACGTGATAGTTGCACTCGTCCCCCTGTGGTCACAGTGCGGTTAAGGCGTGCAAAGAGTGAGTTTTGCCCAAAAACATCGAGATCATAGGTAAAGGGATGTTGATAATCTATAAAGTCTTGTCCGCTGTCGAAAGCCGAATAGTCTCCGCTAATGGCTTCAAGTTCGTGGGTATATACGGCAATGAGTTGCTCGGTTTGCTTTATATTACGTGTGTTTTTGTTGTCAAAGGAGCGTGTAAACACGTAGGCAATGAAGCTGATAACAGCCAAAATGCTTCCCAATAGTGTCCATGTGGTCATGAAAGCTATGGCCAATGAGCCTATGATGAGTGCGAAAAGTGCAATCTCTGCAATGATAAAGAGTCGGCTGAATCGTTTCAGTCGTGTTGCAATGGCAGTTGCTTTTGCCTTTTGTTCAAGGTAGTACGTTTGATTGTTCATTATCTTTTTGTTGTGGATTTGGGTCGGGTGTATAGTTCTTTACAGCCTCGTGAGCCTTTCGCATGACCTTTCCCGGCACCTTACTACCCCTTTCTAAGAACCAAAGAAAGTTGTAGCCAGTGGGTGACTGAGGCTTCAAGAGCGGGTCCTTACTAATTACTGTTGATGCGTTTATAGGCGCACTCTTCATTATTGTGGGTGCTTTTGCGGTGATAACAACCGTGTTTATCGTGATGTCTTTAGGCAAAAGCAACACCGTATCCTTATAGTTTGTGAGGTTAAGTGTGCGCTTTACATAGCTGCTATGCGAGAAAGTGACACTCCGTGTGGTTCGATCTGTGATAGAAAAGCGGCCTTGTCGGTCAGTCATATACATCTTATTGGTGTTTGTGTAGACTTTAACACCAGCCAAAGGTTGTCGAGTTTCCATATCAAGAACAATGCCTTCGTGTTGTGCCCAAACGTGGGGCATCATCCCGAAAAGCAATAAAGTTGAAAAGATTAGCTTCTTTTTCATTTTTCGTTCCTGTTTAAGAATGGTCTGATATGACTTTTGTCGCAAAGTTAAACATAAAAAAGTAAAGTGCAATAAAGCCTCTTCGCGTTTATGTTTTCTTATCTTTTTTTGAATATTTCTTGTAAGTTAAAGAAATCCTCTGAATTAAAAGGCTTCCGAAAAACAATGTAAAGAGCGTGTAAAAGCTGTTTAGGAGGTTGACGTTCGTTAAATAACACAAAATCAAGTAAACTTTTTTCTTGTTTCAATTTGTAAGGCGTATATTTGCAATATCTAATGAATGAACTATAAATTATAAAGAGAGTAATATGAAAAAACATGTATTGTTGCTCACGATGGCAGCTGGAATGTTGCTCGTTAGCAGTTGCGCAAGCAAGAAAGACTTAGAGAATTGTCAGTCAGAAAATAGAGAACTGACAGCAAACTATCAGAATACGAAAGAAGAACTGGCTGCAAGTAAGGCGCGAGTTGCCAGTCTTGAGGAGCAGTTGGCACAGCAAAAGAAGGACTTTGCAGCGTTACAAGGTTCGCTCGATAAAAGCCTTTTGAATGCCAATGCCAATAATATCAATATCTCAAAGCTGGTAGATCAGATTAACGAAAGTAATCAATATATCCGTCATTTGGTTGAAGTGAAGAGCAAGAGCGACTCACTCAACTTAGTGTTGACTAACAATCTGACACGTTCTTTGAGTCGTGAGGAGATGAAAGAAGTGGATGTTCGCGTGCTGAAAGGCGTCGTTTATATCTCTCTTGCGGATAATATGCTTTACAGAAGTGGTAGTTATGAAATCAATGATCGGGCTGAAGAGACGCTTGGAAAGATTGCAAAGATTATCATGGATTATAAAGATTATGACGTACTTATTGAGGGAAACACCGATAATGTGCCTGTAAACACAAAGTCGGCTGCAATGAAGAACATCCGAAACAACTGGGATCTTTCTGCACTTCGCGCTTCATCGGTGGTACAATATCTGCAAGATCATTTCGGTGTTTCACCAAAACGACTCACTGCAGGAGGCCGAGGCGAGTATAATCCTGTGGCTACTAACGACACGGAATTGGGCAAACAGCGCAACCGCCGTACACAGATTATTATTACACCGAAGTTAGATCAGTTTATGGATCTTATTGACAAAGCTCCCGAAGAGAAGAAATAGTCACCACCTTGTGGCTTAAATCATAAAGAGGGTAGGGTTGATTCGTTGACCTTACCCTTTTCGTTTGTCTTGGCGTTAAAGGAAAAGGGTGAGGTAATCTCTATTGAATTGTCGTGTGATTTGACGGACTTTACCGCATGATTTGTAGCGAATTGCAGCCTGATTACTATGTTTTTAGTTTTAAGAAGAATAGGAGATACGGGCTGTTTACTTTCTTTTCAGAAACGGAGAGGATAGTGTTTGTTGCTTATAATAGCGGACTAAGTAGTCTGACAATACTCTCCCAAAGTCGTGTAGCGAATGATCTGTGCGTGTAATCGCGTATTTCTTCGATGTCGACACAATCCTTTTCGTCATTCAAATAGATTTCTTTGATGCGCAAAGCTAAGTCTTTATCATAGAAGAATATATTGCATTCAAAGTTATTTTCGAAGCTTCTGAAGTCAATGTTTGTGCTTCCACACGTACAGAAATAATCATCACTGACCAAGAGTTTTGAGTGATTAAAGCCCGCCTTATAAAGCAAAACCTTGGCTCCTGCCTCTACAATCTCGCCGAGATATGACTTGCATGCCCACTCAACAAGCTTCGCATCACCATACATAGGAATCATTAATCGTACGTCAACTCCCGACAAAGCAGCCGTGCGAATGGCGAAAAGTATCGGCTCAGTAGGTAGGAAATAGGGCGTCTCCATATAGACATAACGCTTTGCTTCGACTAAGATTCGGACATAACCTTGCATGATATCAGGCCATGGTTGTATGGGACTACTCGTCACAATTTGAGCCAAATAACCGGATGTTTCCACGTGAGAAGTCTCAGGATAATAACGGTGATCAGACAATAATGTGCGTGAAACAAAGTACCAATCTATTAGGAAAGCACGTTGAAGGGAATAGACAATACCGCCTGTTATGGCCATATGTGTGTCGCGCCAAGGCCGTCCTTTGCTCCCTTTTACATAGCGCATAGCGATATTTATGCCTCCAATGAAGCCGACTTCTCCGTCAATCACGCAAATCTTTCGATGGTTTCGATAATTAACTTTGCTTGTTAATGCGGGGAAACGAACAGGAATGAAGGGTTTAATCTCTATCCCTTCATGTCTCATTTTCACGAAGAATCGGTCGCTAACATTCCAGCAACCAACGTCATCATAGATAATCCTTACCTCGACACCTTGCCTTACTTTATCAATCAAAGCGTCTGCAATGAGCATGCCAAGTGGGTCATCATCAAAGATGTAAGTATCGATATGGATGTGATCTTGAGCCCTTCCTATGGCACGAAGTAAGGCAAGGAAGTAGTCGCTTCCATTGGTATATATCTCTACATTGTTATCTTTGAACGGCAAAGCCATGCTTTGATTGGCGAAGAGATGAATCAATTGGCGCGCATTTTCGGGCAGTTGTAGGTTGCGTTGTTCGGCAAATTCAAGCATACTTCGCTTCGTTAGTTCGTCTAAACTGTGCTGACTTATGAAGTGTTGCCTACGATAATTCTGTCCAAAAAAGATATAGATTACAATGCCAATCAACGGGATAAAGGAGAGTAACATGAGCCAAGCGACAGTCTTTGCAGGCTGTCTATTGTCCATAAGTACAGCCAAACTGGCTAATAAAATGGATAGAATGTAGATGGGAATGATTACCCAATACACATAGAACATTTATTGAATACCAATCATTTTGTGTGTTTGCAGACTCAGACGCCACTTTGGATGTGATAGAATATAACTGATACAAGCTTGCAAGATGATTTGATTCTTGGTCTTATCTCCTACATCACAGGGCTGAAGATAATAGTAATCGGCTTGTATTCCGGCATCATCTACCATACTTTCTCCGTCAAAAATGCACTTTAATTCGTTACACTTTGTCACAACAACTGAGCCTTTTGGCGACACCGTTAGCCAGTCAAGATTTTGCGGGGGAACTCTTGTTCCGTTGGATTCCATAGCAACATAGAAGCCCGAAGCATGCAAAGCATCAATCAATGTGTCGTCAACTTGCAGGGTAGGTTCACCTCCTGTGAGAACCACAAAGCCTGCTTTCTTCCACTTACTAATGGCAGAAATAATGTCATCGACAGTCATTTCACGATATGATTTGAAGTCCGTGTCACAGAAACTACACTTCAAATTGCAACCGCTGAAACGTATAAACACTGCACAACGACCTGTATTTCGGCCCTCACCTTGCAGTGAAAAGAAGATCTCATTAACGTTATAAGTCTTTCTCATATATAGCTACATTCCCCTCACTTTCCTGCACTTCAGCCTTATAACACGTTGGAATCTGCTCGGTAATCCAGTGTGCTATGTTCTCAGCTGTAGGGTTAAAAGGCAATACTTTGTTGAGATCGGCGTGATCAAGTCGGTCATGTATGAGGCGTTTTACTTCTGAAAAGTCGGCCACCATGCCGTCTTTGTTGAGCTCACGCGACTTACAATATATCGTGATGTGCCAGTTGTGGCCATGCACATTGCTGCATTTGCTCTGATAAGAGAGCTTTAAGTGGTGTGAAGCTGATATTTCAAAACTCTTTTTTATGTAATACATATCCCTCCTGTTTAATTCTGTTTACACAATGATGTTATTGCCTAATTGCTTTGCAAGGATATTCCTCATCTCGGTCATCTCCTTATATTCTGCCATAAGTGAAAGGAGTTCATCAGACGAAGCCTTTGCTATTTTCTGCTTTAATTCACGTAAATGTTTCTCAATGTATTCCATTCTAAAGTCTAACATCAAGTGAATGGCTCGATTTTTCAAGCTATCATCATCGTTCTTCTCTTGCTGACTTTCAGACAATTTGAATCGTTCTTCCGTCATGTTGATAGCCAATTGGCTGATGTTTATATCGTGATGATGCACAAAATAAGGCTCGGTCTTGAATGAACGATCGCTAACTTTCTCCACAACTTCCTGTAAAATGCGGTTGTAAAGCTCGTTTTCAAACGATAATCCATCTGTAGATAGATTGTAATGAATGTATTCTGCAATCGAAAATTCAATCAGATTGTCATTATCATCCCTAATATTTTTGAAGACAACTCGGTCACCATATTTTATAATCAGTTGCAACATGAGTTGTTCAACCTTTGATTCGGTGTGCATTTGGCTTTGTGCCAATGCGGCGGCTTGATTCTTTTCATAAGGCTGTTGGCCTGTTGGTGCCGACTGAACTCCGGTTGGTGACATTGAGCCCGTAGCCTTTCTGTCGCGTATCATGTTGTTCATCTGCGTGATAAGTGTGGCTTCATTGATGCCAATACGATGCGAACAATCCTGCAAGTAGGTATCACGCAGGATAGGATTCTGCACCATCGAGATGCTCGTTACAATGGAGTTGATGGCTTCCGAACGTTTTAATGGGTCGTTTTCATTGTCAAGTAACAACGCCGTCTTAAAGCGAATGAAGTCTGTTGCGTGTGATTCTATATAGTCTTTGAACTCATCTGACGAATGTTTTCGAGCGAAACTATCTGGGTCTTCACTATCTGGTAACAACAAGACTTTTAGGTTCATACCCTCTTGAAGCAGCATATCCGTACCACGAAGTGCCGCATGTATGCCTGCCGAATCGCCGTCATAGAGCAGCGTTATGTTAGCCGTGAAGCGATGAAGCATGTGAATTTGGTGGATGCTTAGTGCCGTTCCAGAGTTTGCAACGACGTTTTCTATACCACACTGATGCATCGAAATAACGTCTGTATAGCCTTCAACCATGTAGACACGGTCCTCTTTTGCTATCGCCTTTTTAGCCTGATAGATGCCATAAAGCTCATGATCTTTGTGGTAAATATCACTATCTGGCGAGTTCACATACTTCTGATTGACTCCTTTAGTGCGTGAATCGAGCACGCGACCACCAAAGCCTACCACCTTACCGCTTATGCCAATCCACGGGAATATGACGCGACCTGAGTAGCGATCGATGAGTTCTCCGCGGTCGTTTCGATAGCAAACGCCTGTCTTCAGCAGGTATTCGTCTTGATAACCCTTTTGCTTTGCTGCCCGCGCAAGTGCCAAACGGTCTGCTAAATCATAGCCCAATTTAAACTTACGGATAACATCATCGCGGAAACCTCGAGTGCGAAAATACTGCATTCCGATAGCAACGCCGTCAACATTATTATGGAGTATGTCCTCAAAATAATTGGAAACCCACTCGTTTATGATAAACATGCTCTCGCGTTCACTTTGCTCTCGTTTCTCATCATCAGTGAGTTCGCGTTCCTTTATCTCTATGTTGTACTTGTGAGCCAACCATCTTAAGGCCTCAGGATAGGTCATTTGTTCGTGCTCCATGATGAAGCTTACGGCGTTACCTCCCTTTCCACAGCCGAAACAATGACATGTTCCGCGCGCTGGAGACACATAAAATGATGGGGTCTTTTCATTGTGAAAAGGACACAATCCTTTATAGTTACTGCCACTCTTTCGCAGCGTAACAAACTCTGAAACGACATCAACAATGTTTGATGCGTCCTTAATTCGTTCTACAGTTTGTGAGTCAATCATCGATAAGGCAAAGTTAATAAAAAACGATGAAACTGCAAAACATGACGCTATTCAAAAGAGATTTTTATTTCTTCGCATAGTGTAGGGAGGATGTTTTGGCGCTACATTTATCTTGATTGATTTCTTTTTGTGCCGTGTTTTAATGGCACTAAAGGCGCAACTCGCATCAAGCGACATGATGAAATGAGTTATAGTATGGGCTTTATTTATTGGAAAAACAGGATAAATCAGATGACTTTGCGGGCTGATATGATTTTCCCTTGCCTGTTGTTTTTATATCGTGAATAAACTTTCTTGTGTCTCTTATCAATTTAACGCTGATGAACGATAAACTGCCTACGTATCGACAACGCCGTAATTAGACGCTAATTACTCGATGAAATGACGCAAATGATGCAGTGAAATAACGCATTTCACAACCTGTTTTCAGTCATTTTGCTCCGTCGTCTGCCATTGCTGTTCCGCTACTTTCATCTTGTCAAAGAGGGTACTAATGTGTCATTGACTACTGAAAGTTTGGCATAGATGGGGCGATATGAAAAAAAATATATCGGAAACGCCTTGTTTTTATGAGTTCGGCACTATTTTTGATGGGTATAATTTGTTATTAATTGAATTGGGATAATAATTTTATGAGAGCTAATATTAAGCGAAATGAACAACGAAGAGTGGTTGTTGTAGGAGGTGGTTTGGGTGGTTTGAAACTCGTTTCAAGCCTTCGTGATACCGATTTTCAAGTGGTTTTGGTGGATAAGAACAATTATAATCAGTTTCCACCACTAATTTATCAGGTTGCTTCAGCAGGTCTTGAACCGAGTAATATCTCTTTTCCTTTTCGTCGATTATTCCAAGGTTGGAAGAACTTCTTCTTCAGAATGGCCGAAGTTCAGCATATAGATACTGAAGAGAAAGCTATCAAAACATCCATTGGAACGATTCATTATGACGACTTGGTGCTGGCAGCTGGTGCGACAACCAACTTCTTTGGAAACAAGAATATCGAGGCTTCTGCACTGCCGATGAAGTCGGTTAGTGAGTCAATGCGACTGAGAAATACGATTCTTCAGAATCTGGAGCGCGCGGAAACTGAGGATAACGAGGCTCGAAAACAAGCCTTAATGAACATTGCTATCGTAGGCGGTGGTCCCTCAGGTGTAGAGATTGCTGGGGTGTTGGCAGAGATGAAACAAACTATTCTGCCTCGCGATTATCCCGATTTAGATACGTCTTGCATGCACATCTACCTCATTAATGCCACTCCGCGCCTATTAGGTGCAATGTCAGAACGTTCATCTCGTGAGGCCGAAAAAGCGTTGAAAGAACTTGGGGTGAAGGTGATGACCAACTGCATGGTTACAGATTATGTTGACAAAGAATTAGTATTGAAAGATGGTCAGCGTATTTCCGCAGAGACAGTAATATGGGTTAGTGGTATCAAAGCCAACAATATAGATGGTATTCCGACTGAAAGTATCGGTCACGCTGGCCGCATTTTAGTGGATCGTTTCAATCGAGTTAAGGGCTTGAAAGATGTATATGCCATTGGCGATCAATGCATTGTAGAAGGTGATGAGGCTTATCCTTATGGCCATCCTCAGTTGGCTCAGGTTGCCATTCAGCAGGCTAAGACACTTGCAAAGAACCTAATCAGGCAAGAAAAAGGCGAAACTGAGCAGCCTTTTAGCTATCATAATCTCGGTACTATGGCTACAATCGGCCGCAAGAAGGCTGTAGTTGAAATAGGAAAGCTTAAGTTTGGTGGCTTCTTTGCATGGCTTTTATGGCTTGTTGTGCATCTACGTTCAATCTTGGGAGTAAAGAACAAGACGATTGTTTTCCTGAATTGGATGTGGAGTTACATGAATTATAAGCAGAGTCTTCGCTTGATTTTGAAAGCAAAGCGATAAGCCTTCGGGCTTGTTTTGACCTTAGAGGTCTGGAGTTTCACCCTTATGAATCACGCTTGAACAGCGTTGTTTGGACTTGATTCATAGGGATGCAGCTCCAGACCTCATTCGTTATAACACGAAAAACGGGAACTCTCGTGAGAGAATTCCCGTTTAAGGGTGGAGGGTGGGACTCGAACCCACGACATTCAGAACCACAATCTGACGCTCTAACCAACTGAACTACATCCACCATTTAATGCATTTGCTATTGTTGTTTAGCGGGTGCAAAGGTATAAGAAAAGTTTGGAAACACCAAACTTTTCCTTATATTTTTTACTAATTTTTTATTTAGCAGGTGATTGAGGAGCTTGAGGCACTTGCTGACTTGCCCCAAAACCCTGTGTATTTATGGGGTTAGTAGTCTGTGTTTCAGTAGCATTCTTCTCCATAACACTTTGATCTGTTGGTGCACTTGGTGCCACACGAGCACAAAGAACGCTAAGAACAACCATTGAAATGGCGAGTCCCCAGGTTAGTTTTTCAATCATATTGGTAGTCTTCCTCACGCCCATGATGGCATTGGAAGATGAGAAGTTTGATGCCAAACCGCCACCTTTTGACTCTTGAATCAATACAACAAAGACCATAAGAATGGCTGCAAGTACGATCAATACGACTAATAATGTGTAAATCATTGCTTTATTTTTTGTTTTTATTATTTATGATCAATTTCTCTAAGAAACGCATTTGGTCTGCAAAGTAAGCATTTTTTTTTGGATTATTCAAATTTAAACGCTTAATAATTTCCAAAGCTTTCTCATATCTTCTCTGTTTAATGTAGATGCGAGCAAGGGTTTCTGTGAAATATTTTTCATCTACATCGTCTACTTCTTCATTATCAATAGGCTGTTGAGGAGCTTCATTTTGCGTTACATCTCCATGCGGCAGGTCTTCTAAACGATAATTGGGTGTGTAGTATTTTGACAGTTCCTCCTCCGTGTTCTCTTCGGTACTGAGGTTGAATCCGCCATCCTCGATGAAATTATCAATAAGTGTTGACGTGCGATCTTGTGCCTTATGACGATGTTGTTCCTGTTCTTCTTCCTCTTCAAGATTAAGCAAGTAGGCTACATAGTCCACGGTTGCATCGGCTGGAGTGGGGCGCTTGGTCTTGTCATTTGTCTTATCTTCGGTGTCTTCGGGAATAGAATCGAGGAACGTATCGATAAGTTTTGTAGTGCGGTCTCCATTCTCTGATGTTGTTTCATGAAGCTTTTTCTGCGTCATAGTGGACTTTCCTGCGTGCACTTTATAGTGGGCTGCCTCAATCATGTCGAAGAGAATGCGACGGTCTGTGATGCAGATTGCGGCCTTACGCAACTCTTCATCAAACGCCGAATCATGTAGAATATAGAGGTTTTGCAGCATTAACAGTCTTGCTGTTTGGCAGTAAGGATGGAGCGCAATGAAGCTGCGGAGATCGTAAAGGGTCTCTCGGTCCATGGTTTCGGGATGTAGAATAAGGCGCTTAATATCCATATTTACTTACCAATTTGCTACTGTTGCATTGAAAATCTGGTCCACTAAGTCTTTTGTCATCTGTGTAACGAGTTCTTCTTGAACGGCATTTAAGCTCTTTGTTGTCTCGTAACTGGCAGTTGATGTGAATTGTTTTTCAAAGTCTTCTGCGTGATTCTTCGTGTTCGTAAACCTCACATTAACGGTCATTGCAAGTTCTGTTTGTGCAGATCTTCCGTCACTTGTCACCGACTTATTACGCTGAGTGTATTGTGTTATCTCTCCTTCTATCTTCAAATCTCCATTTCTTTTCACTTGGATTAGCTTCGTATGGTCGGCAAATTGGTCTTTTAACCGGTTGTTGAATAACGGCCCCATAGGTCCCCAAACATAGCTGGAGCGAACGGGAAACTCGGCAATTTGTATCGTCTTTGTTTTGCTATAATCAATACTTGCGCCGTTAAACTTGTAGCCTTTAAAGGCACATGAGGCCATAAAAACAAGCAAACAAAGCGCTAAGATGTATTTTAGTTTCTTCATTTTCGTGAGCTTTAGTAAGGCCATAAGCCTTAATCGAGTCCGTATTGTTTGATGCGTCGGTAGAGCGTTCGGTCTGAAATACCTAACTCTTGCGCTGCCTTTTTGCGGTTTCCTCCATTGCGTTCCAAAGCTTTTACAACCATTTGGCGTCCTAAATCATTAAGATTAAGGCACTCAGGCTTGTTGATTTCTTCGGCGACGGCATCGTAAGTGTCGGGCTGAACCTCTTGTGGTGGGGTGCTGATAATGCCATAAGGATGAGCGCTTTCATTGCGAATGAGTGATGAACTCTGTGCAGGGACGATGGCATTCCCTTGGAAACTCGGCACGTTGGCAATCATATTGTTGTCATTTATCTGCTTTTTCAGCAAATTCATGTCGCGTTTTAAGTCGTTGACATTACCGCGAAGTTCATACAATATCTTATATAGTATCTCGCGTTCTGTTTCATAAGAGTGCTCACCGGGCTTTGAAATCGTAGCTAATTGCGTGCTTTCTTCATCGTGAGGGATAAAGTGTAATAGCGTGTCTGCATCGATTTCGCGTTGTTTACTGAGGATAGACATCTGCTCAGTAATGTTCTTTAACTGTCTAATATTACCCGGCCACTTGTATTGCATGAGTAATTTCTTGGCCTCGTCTGTTAGTGTTATCTTTGGAATCTGATACTTTTCAGCCATCTGCATGGCAAAAAGTCGGAACAAAAGAACAATATCTTCGCCCCTATCTCGTAGGGGAGGAATCTGTATTGGGATAGTATTTAGACGATAAAACAAGTCTTCTCTGAACTTACCTTCACTGACAGCATTGTGCATATTGACATTCGTTGCGGCTACAATACGCACATCTGTCTTCATAATCTTTTGGCCTCCAACGCGTATATACTCACCCGTTTCGAGCACACGAAGCAGTCTTGCCTGCGTGGCGAGAGGCAGTTCAGCGACTTCATCCAAGAAGATTGTCCCCTTGTTTGCCGTTCCAAAGTAGCCTTCGCTTTCCCCAATAGCTCCTGTAAACGAGCCTTTCTCATGGCCAAATAGTTCACTATCTATCGTTCCTTCAGGGATAGAGCCACAGTTTATGGCAAAGTATTTCTCACGACGACGTGGAGAATTGTCGTGAATTACACGCGGAATGATTTCTTTTCCGGCTCCACTTTCGCCAATGATCAATACAGATAGGTCCGTTGGGGCTACCTGAAGGGCAATGTCTAAGGCTCGATTCAGGCCGTCACTATTGCCTACTATATTATAGCGTTGCTTTATTCTTTGCAGTTCTGATGTATTCATTAGGTGACAAATTTACATATTTTATTCCATAATCCTGCTATAATGGCAGACTTTTTATATGTTTTTAGGGCTGCAAAGACTTTCGAATGATGAGCTCAAATCACTTCTTTTGTTTATCAAACTTAATGAGAAGGAGTCCTAATCCCGTCCAAATCAGCTCACGAAGTCTTACAATCAATGCCACAAAGATACCTGCACTGGTCGATATTCCCAATGCCGTTGTCGACATAAGGAAGCCTCCTTCTCGTCCACCAAGCTGCAAAGGAATAAAGAAAAGCAGGTTTGCGAAGAGACTGGTAAAGGCTAAAATAAGCACACATTGCAAGAAATTAGCCTGTGGCATGAGTACCAACAGGATGAAATATATCTCTAATGCCGAGGTGAAACGACATGACAACTCCAAGAGAACTGCCGAGATAAACGTCTTAGGATTCTGCTTATGAAGGGATGCTATCTGTTGATCTATCGTGTCAAGTTGCTCGCGATGGCTCTCAACGAAAGGCAATGCCCATCGCTTTAACAATGGAATGTGGCCGAGAAACTTCATCACTCGGTTGGCCAATCCTTTGCGATAGCCCGATATAAAGAACCAAATGCCCAGCAAACAAAACGCTCCTGTGAGTGCTAAAAGACCTGCCATCAGCACAGTAAGTGGCTGAGTTAAGAGGAAGATAAATATGGAAAGCAGCCAAAACCAGAAGTGACTGAAGATGTGAGTCATGGCATAAAGGATGACCGATGAAGACGCTCTTTCTGGTCCTATGTAGGGAGATAGCGCCATGATACGATAGGGTTCGCCGCCCATTAGACCGCCGGGAGTCGCATAATTGAGTGCAAACCCCGACACAGTAACCTTATATAGCCACGCAAACGAAATCTTTTTCTGTCCTGCTTCGCGTTGTTGTGAGTTGATAATGATATACCATGCCGACGTATTAAATAGGTAAAGGAAACCCCAAAGCATTACAACTGCAATGAACCAATAGCCTGCATGGCTCAGCCCTTCCCACACTTGACGGAAGTTTAGCTGAGTAATCATGATGACAAGAACAACAATTCCAAAGATGAAAAAGCCGTTCTGATATTTCTTATTCATGCTTCTTCTTAGGTATAGTGAACCGAACCTTCTCTCCATCATCATGCTTTTCGTGATAGAGTTTAGGCAAAGGATTTTGTAAAGGCTCATCAAAGTTCATGCGATTACGATAAATATCTATCGCCGTATAAATGGCATGACGCAATGAATTGGCATCAACGAGACACTTCCCCGTAGTATTGAAGCGCACATGACAATCGGGTTCGGTAGAGATGATTGGCAGATTAGCATTAAATTTGACTACACTCTCTGTGGCAAGTGTCTTTAACAATGGAACGCCTTGGTCGTAATGCATCGCCAAAATACCATCAAACTCTTCATAATATCTGTTTTCAAAGAAGGTCTCTGCGGTGTAAGGGCCGAAGGCTTGAACGCCCTTCTCTGCCAAATTACTGATGGCTGGTGCAATAATCTCTTTTTCTTCATTTCCCTGTTCCGTAGGGTTGAGTGCCAAGATTGCCACACGTGGGTTTGAAATCTTAAAGTCGCGACGAATCGTATTGAATAAGATTGTAGCCTTTTCTTCAATTAATTCCTTTGTCAACAGACTTGAAACATCCTTCAAAGAGGCCTCTTCTGTAACAACCATCATACGCATATTGTCGCTCAAATAGAGTGTTGCGGCTTTGTTTCCCTCACCCAAACAGGTCTCAATATATTTGCTGATACCTCCAAAGGTATAGCCTTCGATGTGAATGTTACTATTGTCTACGGGGCAGTTTACCAGCACATCATACGCATCATCGCGGTAATCAGTCATGGCTTTATCCAATGCTTTCAGTGCAGCGGCACCGCTTTCACCAGTCGGAGTGCCTAAATCCACCTTCACTTCTTCATCAAAGCAGGTCAACAAATTCAATCGGTTGTCTGCCGCTTCGCCTATAGTGTTGATGATACTAAAGTTCCCTTGGATATCCAAAGCCTTACAATGATACGCTGCTATCTTAGGAGATCCATAGATAACGGGCGTGCAAAACTCGAACATTTCGGGTTCAGCGAAGGTCTTAAAGATTAGTTCATATCCGATACCATTAGTATCGCCATGGGTCAAAGCCACACGAATTTTCTTATTTTCCATTATTGTTTTTTATATTTATTGAGCCCAGTATGGTTTTAAGTTGACTGAGCAGCGTTTGCTTATTGTTTGTTTCGGGCGCATAAAGGAAGCCTTCTGCAAAGATAAGTCCTTGCCCTTTGGGTTGCTGATAGACATTACTTACAAACTGTCCTCCCATGGCATCACCATGCATTTCCCATAGCCCTGCATAACGACAAAGCTTTTCTTTGGCGTTGAAACGACCTTTGACAGAAGCTTTCAGCGTAGTAACAAACATCGAATCTGACGCTCCTTTGAGGTTGATTTGCATCACACTATCACGCAAACTGCAAAAGCGTTCCACACTTAGAGGTAGAGTTTCTGAGGTCTTTACTTTGTAAATGACGACATTTTTCATGCCCGATGCAGCGTTGTTTGATATCCAAAGAAAGTCTTTTTCCTGTTTGCTTGCTTGCATATCTGCCGGGAGTTCCATCGTGATTCCCATGAGTTTGCGCACGCGTTCTTGCATTGTTGGATTGTCTTCATACGGCTGATTGAGTCGTTGCATCATGCTCTTATGCCGATGACTACAGCCCGACAACATGAGCAACACAGCCAAAACGAGCGGCCAAACCTTATTGTTCATGGCGTATTTCACCGATTTTCTTCGATGTAGACAATAGTCCACACGCTGCAAAGATATCCTGTCCACGGCTTGCTCTGATAGTAGTGAACACACCATGTGCCGTGAGATAATCTCGCAATTCCTCCATTCTCTTCTCGTCAGCACCATGTAATGGCACACCGGGGATTTGGTGAAAGCGAATCAAATTGACGCGACAATCAAGCCCATTCAATAGCTTTACTATCTCGCGGGCATGCGTTGTAGAGTCATTAATGCCTCCAAACACAATGTATTCAAACGACAAACGACGTTGATGAGAGAAGTCATAGTTGCGCAAAAGTGAAACAATTTCCCAGATACTCATACCCTTTTGGGCTGGCATTAAGGCTGCTCTTTGCTCGGCAATTGGCGAGTGTAAGCTGATGGCTACATGGCAATCGCTCTCTTCAAGAAAGCGTTTCAGCTTGTTTTTCACGCCAACACTGCTCACGGTGATACGCTTCGGACTCCATGCCCAGCCATAATCGGCGGTGAGAATCTCTGTCGTTCGCAGAATGTTGTCAAGGTTATCCATGGGCTCTCCCTGTCCCATGAACACAATGTTTGTTAGCTTATCCACCTCGGGGAGGGAGTAAACCTGATTCAATATGTCTGTAGTTGTCAGACTTCCTTCAAAGCCTTGCTTTCCCGTTTGACAGAAAAGGCAGTTCATTTTGCATCCAACCTGACACGAAACACATAGGGTTGCGCGGTCGTTTTCGGGGATATACACTGTCTCTACAAACTTTCCATCGTGTGTTGGGAATAGATATTTGATGGTTCCATCCTTAGAATGTTGTGCTTCTATGGCCTCATTGCATCCTATAGTGTAAGCTTCTGCTAACTTGGCACGATTGTTTTTGGATATATTTGTCATCTCGTCAATCTGTTTAACGTGGTGCGTATACATCCATTTTGCTATCTGTCCGCCCGTAAAGGCAGGCATACCTAATGCTCGACACGCCTCTTTGAGTTCGTATAAGGTCATGCCTAAAAGTGCTTTCTTAGGAGAATTCATAGTGCAAAGGTAATAAATAATGTTGAATGTTTCGTGATTTGCCTCCTTTTTTTGAACGCGCGCGTCCTCTCATAAGCCTGCCCATATATCACGACTTGACTTTTCTGTTCAGCCAATGTCATGGAAATCATGATTTAATTCATGTCATTTCATGCCACAATCTCCGTCATTTTATGCTGTGAAATGGCGCAAATGACGCTGTAATCTGCCTGAAATTGCAAGACCGATAAGGCGGTGGATGATTACAAACAAACTTTGTTATGCAGCTTTACGCACATTCATCTTCGCATGGAAAAATTGTAATTGAAGCGATGTTGATTCAATTTTATTTCTTATCTTTGCATCATCTATAGGCCCAATGCCAGCCTTTTGCATCGCCGTTTGTTTGAAAGCAGGTTGTAATTGTGTTTGCCTTGGAGGCTCAAAGCAATCATGAAGAAAAATCACGTCACACAAAGCAGATGGAAATGACGCCCAAAACGCCAAAACATTCAGGGGATAGTAGCGAGGAAGAACGTTTAGACGATTTCTTCTTTCAGCAGCTATCGCAGTGGGATGAGGTGCGAATGCGCTACGAAAGTCTGAAACATGTGAAGACAAAGCGGCTTGGATGGCTCACGCTTCAGCATAATCCGGCGAGAATCATCAGTACTGCTGCAAAGCTTGATAGCGTCAGTTTGGCCCGTCGGCTGTGCCCACTTTGTGAGGAAAATCGCCCAAAACAGCAGATGAAGCGACGCATAAACGACGATTTTTGCATGCTCGTCAATCCGTTTCCGATATTGCCTAAGCACTTCACGATTGTGGCTTCGCATCATGAACCGCAGGCTGTTTTGGCGCATTATGAGGTGATTCCAGAGTTGCTTCGCCTGTATAAAGACCTTGTAGTCTTTTATAACGGACCGAAAAGTGGGGCGAGTGTGCCCGATCATCTGCATCTGCAAGCAGGTGAAAGTGGGCAGTTGCCACTGCAACATGAGTGGCATCGGTTGCAATCGAAACTCAAACCTTTGGTGGTTTTGGAGGATAAGAGTACGTTAAGTGTGCTGACCGATGAAATTGTTCCCATGTTTGTGGTGCGCAGTGTGAGTGGATGGAGCAGTCAAGTGCTCTTTCGCCGTGTTTACAAACAGCTGCCTTTACACCACGATGAGACTGAACCCAGGTTAAACATTGTGGCATGGCGCGATGGCGAAGCTTATGTTTCGGTCATCATTCCGCGTGGAAAGCATCGGCCAGCTTGCTATTATGACGAAGGCGAGACACAGCTATTGGTGAGTCCCGGAGCTTTAGATATGGCGGGATTAGTGATTGTTCCGCGTGAGAAAGACTTCAATAAACTCTCTGAAAAGCAGGCTGTTGCCCTTTTGAAGACGTGTGGTGTCAGTGAAAAGACCATGGATGAAGTGAGCGAAAAAATAAGAAACGATATTTGAAACCAGACTTTAAATATAATAAGATGAAAATAACAACACAGCCAAATGTATCTGTTGGCATTGTTAGTGGCCGTGAAATTAAGTTCTGTCTCAATGCAACTTACGTTGCGGAAGGCATGCCGTCAGCAGGTAAACAGACGGTAAGTTTCTCGGAAAATGGCGTGTTATGGAACGGAAAGACATACAAGCAGTTGGAATTTCTGCCTCAAAGTGATGAGGCATCTTTTTCACTTTATGATGTCACTATAGGCGTAAACTTCCATTGGGAACGTAAGGAAACCCAAACGTTTCTTGGCAAATTGAAGTTCATTGTCAATGGAAATAGCGTGTGTGCAGTTAATGAATTGCCCGTGGAACGCTATTTAGAGAGTGTCATTTCGAGTGAGATGAGTGCCACATCGAGCCTTGAATTGCTCAAGGCCCATGCCGTAATATCTCGCAGTTGGCTATTGGTGCAGATGCAAAACCGCAGGAAAGGCGAGACAACGACACACGTTGCAGCTTCGGAAATCCAAGGAAATGGCGAGCTGATTCGTTGGTATGACCGCGAAGATCATACGCTTTTTGACGTTTGTGCAGATGATCATTGCCAGCGATATCAAGGCATTACGAAAGAAACGAGTGCGCATGTGGCTGAAGCAATCAGGCAAACCGCAGGCCAGGTGCTGACAGATGAGGATGAGATTTGTGATGCACGGTTCTCTAAATGCTGTGGAGGGGAGACCGAAGAGTTCCAATATTGTTGGGAGAATCTACGCAAACCTTATCTTGTTGCCTTGCGGGATGCGCCGCAACAAGAGGCACTTGATTTGACGGTTGAAGCCAATGCAGACCGTTGGATACGCTCTTCGCCCGAGAGTTTCTGTAATACTCGTGATGCGAAAGTGCTTTCCCAAGTGCTCAATAACTATGATCAGGAGACGTCAGACTTCTATCGTTGGCGCGTGGAATATACGCAACAGCAGGTTCAACAGCTGCTAACGGAGAAGTTAGGCATAGACTTTGGTGCCGTTGTTGACCTCATTCCAGTGGAAAGAGGCACAAGTGGAAGGCTCTCAAAACTAAGGATTGTGGGAGAGAAACTGACGCTTGTTATCGGCAAAGAACTTGAGATTCGCCGTGCACTTAGCAAGAGTCACCTTTATAGTTCGGCTTTTGTCGTCGATGCTTTTGACCGCAACGAGCAGGGCATTCCTAAGCGTTTTGCCTTTATTGGGGCTGGATGGGGCCATGGAGTAGGGCTTTGTCAGATAGGCGCGGCAGTCATGGGAGAACGTGGTTACAGTTATAAAGAGATATTGTTGCATTATTATCCTGGCGCAATCATCAAACAAATCTATCGTCAATCATGAGAAATTCAAGCCCATGGACATGGATTCCATCGCTCTATTTCGCTGAAGGACTGCCGTATATTGCCGTTACCGTGCTGGCCATTGAAATCTATATGCAGCTCGGTTTGACTGATGCTGAGGTGACATTCTATACCTCTTGGCTCTATTTGCCATGGGTAATAAAGCCTTTTTGGAGTCCTTTTCTCGAACTCTATCAAACGAAACGTTGGTGGATTACAGCCATGGAGTTGTTTCTTGGCGCTGCTTTTGCGGGGGTAGCCTTTACGATTCATGCCTCATGGTGGCTGCAAGGAACGATTTGTTTCTTTTGGATGATTGCGTTTTCAAGTGCTACTCATGACGTCGCTGCTGATGGTTTGTATATGATGGGACTTAAACAATACGACCAAGCGTTCTTTGTTGGCATACGAAGTCTGTTTTATCGGCTCTCAATGGTACTCGGAAAAGGAGTCTTAATCATGCTTGCGGGAGTGTTTCAAGTGATGTTTCGCTATCAGATTCGATACTCGTGGAGTCTTATTTTCTATGGAATGACGGGATTGTTCATTGCCTTTTACCTTTATCATAGCTATGTTCTTCCGCGTCCAAAAGAGGATACTGATCGGGCAATAAGGCGCAATGCACAAGACATTCTGAGGGAGTTTGTGATGACTTTTGTTTCATTCTTTGCGAAGAAACAAATCATTATCGCCGTACTTTTCTTGCTTCTTTTCAGACTTCCTGAGGCATTACTGACCCCCGTTTCACAGCTTTTCTTGCAAGCTTTGCCGAGTAAGGGCGGCTTAGGACTATCTCCTCAAGAGTTTGGTTTAGTCAATGGAACTGTCGGAGTGATTGGTTTCTTAGTGGGAGGGGTTATTGGTGGCATGCTCATTAGCCGTGATGGATTGAAAAAGTGGCTATGGCCAATGACGCTTGCCATAACGATTCCTAACCTCACTTATGTGTATTTGGCTTATGTTATGCCTGAAAACTTGATGTTGATTAACGTGTGTGTAGCCATCGAAAACTTAGGATATGGCTTTGGATTCAGTGCATATATGCTCTTCATGATATACTTTTCACAAGGTGAACACAAGACATCTCATTATGCACTTTGTACGGGATTGATGGCTCTTTCGATGATGTTGCCGGGCTTGTTTGCCGGTGCTTTGGCCCAGGTGGCTGGCTATCGGCTGTTCTTTATCATTGTGATGATAAGCTGTTTGCTGCCGTTTTGCGTCGCATCCTTCCTGAAAATAGACGCTAATTTCGGTAAGAAAGAAAGAGAAGAAGAATGATTTCACAAGAAAAAGGCTTGCAAACGAAGGTGTCTGCAAGCCTTATGTATTTGATGTTTTCAATCTAATAGTTCGGGAAGAGCAATCATTCCTTTCATTTTCAAAGGCCTTTTCATGCGCTTATATGTGGTCTTTTTCCGCCCCTTTTCAGGCTCATAAAGTTGCGTAATGATGCTATCGAGGAAGAAAGACGCTTGTCGATAGCAGACAATATATTTCAAAGTATAGAGATATTTGCCTCCTCCCCAAGTGACAAGTAACATGAAACCACGTTTGGTTTGCATGAGACTATCCACTGAGAAGTTCTTACATTCGTCGTCAGCAAGTGGTAGTTTGAGGCTCGCAAAGCTTGTTTTACCATCTAAAAAGAGGATATATCCACGACGAAACGTATCATTATTGTCTCTGACATACCTTATTTGATAACATCTTTTGCCATATAATTGTCCCTTTAATGCCAGAGTTTTCCATACATCCCAACGTTTGTTATCGGCTGACAAGCTTGGATTGCCAATGTTTATGCATTGTCCTTGCAGTGCAAAACAAAGCATAACGAGCAACAATAACAAAGCTTTCTTCATGCCGTTGAACCTTATTTAAATATCGGATAGTAATAGCTTACGCCGAGATAGCCCTCATATTGCTCTATGGTTACAGGCTCTCCGATTTGTAATTCGTTATAGAGTTTACGAGGAATATATGTCCTTTCATCCTCTTTTAAGCCTTTCCATGGCGCGAGTTTCACATAATATCGCCGACCCTTTCCACTTGTATAACCCTTATCTTTGATGCTCGAATCATAATACTTTGGCTTGGATTGGTCGAAAGTTATATTGCAAAAGACGAGTGTACTATAGCTATAGACAAAGCAACCGATTAGCGTTGCTCCGATGACAAGCAGCAAATCGCGCTGCCCATACGTTGGCGTTATGCGCTCATTTCGTGTGCAAAGGTAAGTCAGGATGAGTGTAACCACGAGGACAATCAACCAGAATTGCGATGGAATATGAAGAAGATTCTCTCGCCAAGCGTTATATAACAGGCCGGCAGTAGCTGCTCCTCCTATTCCCATTAACGATGGATGAGGGTCTGTTTTACTAATAAGAAACTTCGCCAATCCATGGCTTTTGTTGTAGAGAAAGACTGCAACGAGGGGCAAAAGTGCAGCAATTGAGACGATAAAGTCTTGTATAAACGAGGAGAGAAACACAATGAACAAGACTACGATTATAGTGAGAACATTGAGTGGATAGATGATTTTCTTGAGCTTGTTTGCCTTATTTTGAATGTCTTCTTCACTTGCTCCATAGTGCAAATCTGATAGCATTTCCTCTGTCTCTTGCTGCTTATCAACATCTTCTTTGTTTTGAAATTGCGAGTGAGCCCATGCTACTATGCTCTCAAAACCATTGTAATCTTCCGATATACTAATGAACTTTGACAACCTCGTTGCATACAAAGTGATGTCCTTTTTGCCGTCTTCATAGCAGTCAATCTCAGCCATTGGAAGGATTGTTTTGCCGAAAATATTAATGCGAATCACGACTTCTGGTGTGATGAACAGCCTCGAAACTACTTGGTTTATCACAAATCCTATGCTACCAATAATAAAGGCTAAGGCCAACAACCCCAAGTAAATGCGTGCTGATAAGCTATAATCGTCAAACGCTCTCATGGTATAAAAGGTCATGAGCCCAAGGAAAATGAAGAGTAAAGCGACTATCCACGCACCGATGATTGACGATTTTTGGGGGCGATGTTCACCGAGAATGCGATGATGTTTCAAAGACTTGTACATAACTTTACAGCTATTTTATTCGTCGATATAACGCTTAGTGATATCTTGATAGCATTCAATGCGACGGTCACGGAGGAAGGGCCACCACCTGCGCACTTGCTCACTGTGGTGTATATCGACTTCAATGATGTGTACTTCTTCGTCACTTTTGCTTGCTCTATAAAGCATTTCGCCTTGTGGGCCGGCTGCAAAACTGCTGCCCCAGAACTCAATTCCCCGTGTCATTCCACTCGGATCGTCTTCATGTCCCACGCGATTCACTGCGATAACGGGTAGGCCGTTAGCTACTGCATGCCCACGCATTACGGTTGTCCATGCCTCGCGTTGTCGCTCCTGTTCTTCTGAAGTGTCACTACTTTCATAGCCAATGGCAGTGGGATATATAAGGATTTCGGCGCCCTGTAAAGCCATTAAACGTGCTGCTTCTGGGTACCATTGGTCCCAACATACTAACACTCCGAGTCGTCCTATGCTTGTGTTGATGGGATGAAAGCCCAGATCTCCCGGCGTAAAATAAAACTTTTCATAGTATGCAGGGTCATCAGGAATGTGCATTTTCCTATACTTTCCTGCGATGGTTCCATCCTTTTCTATCACCACAGCAGTGTTATGATAGAGGCCCGGTGCACGCTTTTCAAACAATGAACTGACAATTACAACGCCATGTTCTTTTGCCAACTTGCCATAAAAATCGGTCGAAGGGCCTGGTATTGGCTCTGCAAGGTCAAAGTTGTTCACGTCTTCTACCTGGCAGAAATAAAGTGAATTGTGAAGTTCTTGCAATACAATCAGTTCGGCACCATGGCTTGCCAAGTGGGCAATTCCATGTGAAAGACGTTGCATGTTGACGGAAGAATCAGCGATGTTATGTTGCTGAAGAATACCTATTTTAAGCTTTTTCATATTTTGGATATTGCATAGTGAGACAATGGAGTGAACCATGTTGGCGGATAACAGTGCGGGCATCAATGCCTATAATCTTATGATTGGGAAAGGCTTTCTGCAGTTGTTGCATGGCCAAATGGTCTCTTTCGAATTGCGCATACGTAGGACAGAGCACGTGATGATTAAGGATTACGAAGTTCGCATAAGTCGCTGGGAGTCGCTCTTCGCCTTCATATATCGCCTTGGGGAAGGGTAAACGCAACAGCTGATAAGGCTTTCCATCGCATGTGCGCAAAGACTTTAGCTGGTCTTCCATGGCTTTAAAGTCGGCAAAATGCTCGTCGTCTTCGTCACTATATATATATAATAAGGTGTCATTGGGTGCCAATCTCACGGTTGTATCAATATGACCATCGGTGTCATCTCCTTTGAGTTGGCCGTGTTCTATCCATATAATGCGTTGCGCATGAAGTGATTTCAGCAGCCGTTCTTCAATCTCTTTGCGCGTCATTGGCTGGTTTCTGTGAGGTGCTAAGAGGCAACATGCGGTGGTAAAGATAGTACCTTTGCCATCGCTTTCAATGCTTCCACCTTCTAAAACAAAGTCGGTGTGGTCTTCAATCATGCCTTCAAAGGCCCCCATTTGTGCCATATTAGCCGTGATAGCATTGTCTTTTTGCCAATCAAACTTCTCGCCCCAACCATTAAATTTGAAGTCAAGCGTGCGCAGTTCTGCCCCATTAGATAAAGTGATAGCACCATGATCGCGTGCCCAAGTGTCGTTGGTTGGCATCTCAAAATAACGTATATTGGCACGCTGTTCATCGTTAAGATGGTCTGCAAGCAGCCGTTTTACATGGGCTGCTTCGGGCGTAACGATGAAGAGTTTTTCGTCGAGTGTGATGACCTTTGCCATGTCGATGAACGTCTTTGTGATATCATCGAGGTAAGGTTTCCAGTCGGTTTGTGCATGCGGCCATGTGAGTTGAATGCCCTGTTGAGGCTCCCATTCCGCCGGAAGCACGAAGTTTTTGTTTGCCATATCGTTGATTCTTAGATACTGTTTCAATCTGTTTGTCGGATACAAAATTAGTTATTTTTTTCTGAAAGTCATGGTTTTATGAAAAGGAGAAATCGTGTTTTTCGCGAAAATCGTTGGGAGTCATGGTGTTTTTCTCCAAATAATACCTATAACATAAGGCCGTTATATATGCTCATTCAGGGCAATATCTAATTAGGGATACACGAAAACGTTTTGCAATTCAAGTTATATTAGCGTGTAATCTGCCTCAAATGATGCGGTGAAATCAGGCAGATTGTGCCATAAAATGATGCGAGTTACTGAGTGCTTTCTCCATAATGGTAGTATGAGAAAAGTTTCTCTACAGCATGAGTTGCTGTGAACAAAGATTTGATTGCAATGAAAATTGTGTTACTTCATATTGTCTTTTAGAGAAAAAAACGTAACTTTGCCTTATAAAATACAACACAAATGTTGGAAATTAAAAACGGAACCTTACGTGGGGTGACACATACGGAAATGTACACCGATATCAATTTTGTGATTGAAGAAGGTGAAATGTTCTGTATTTATGGTTGGAAAGCCAACGCACGAAAGGCACTTCTTTACACACTTTTGGCCTTACAGCCATTAAAGTCGGGCTTTCTTTCAACCGATGGTGACGTGGTTGACGAGCGTTCGGCAGCCTATTATCGTGCCCATACGGCCTATGTGCCACGCGAAGTAGACTTGTCTTTGAAGACCGTTGGCGATGTTATGCAAGCCCTAATGACGATAGATGACGACCTGACAAAAGGTAATATGGAGAGCGAATGGCGCAAGGTGGGCATCGAAACCGGCTTATGGGATAAGCCTGTTACAGCCATTCCACGAGACGTGATGCAACAAATGATGATAGTGGTTGGCGTCATGCAAGGCCGTGAACGCATGGTGATTGACCAGTATCCGGGTTCGATTACACCGACCATGATAGACTATTTGCGGCGTTATACGGCTTCGGGTGGCTTGGTAATCATTGCTACTGATGATGAAGAAGTAAAGGGGCAGTGCGACAAATCGCTGCTCGAATCTCAATAATAAAATAACAAAGACGATGAATATTGGTTTTATCAGCATCTTTATCCTTGTGATATTGCTTTGCATTCCCGTATATTTGATTTACTTTTTTAAGCTCAATTTGCAGCATAAAGTGGCGTTGGCTATAGGAAAAGCAGTTGGTTTTCTTGCACTGACAGGCATTATTTATAAACTTGAATTGAGTTGGAACAGCATCACATTCAACTTACTTCTTGTGGTGTTGTTGGCCTTATTGACCGCCTTTGTGACGATAAGTAAGGCACGTTTCAACATGAAAAAATATTTTGTTCCGGCTTTTCTCTCAACGCTGATAGTAACATTTTGCCTCGGCATCTTTGTCTTGTTGCTCATTGGTTCGTTGGTAGATGCGCTGGAAATAGGCTATCTTCTTCCTGTCGCCGGCTTCATGACAGGGAGCATTATCGAAAGCAACTATAAGGCACTCGATACCTATTACGTCGGATTGAAACATCATCGTGCGCTGTATTACTATCTTTTGGGCAATGGAGCAAGCCATAATCAAGCCGTGAAATACTTCGTTAAGCGCGCTTTAGAGGTGAGTATGATTCCGACATTAAAGCGTATGAGCTATATTGTTATTGGGATTTCGCCGATAGTAGTGTGGGCAATGCTCATGTTAGGATGGGATATTTATGTGGCTGTTTTGACGCAGTTGATAGGCTTAGCACTGATGCTTTCTGCCTCGTCTTTAAGCTTGTTGCTCACCTTAATCATAGCAAAGCGTTATGTTTTTGACGCTTATGGCAATTTGAAATCAAACGAAAAGGAAGAGAAAACAGAAGCATGAAGAAGACGTTGCTCATAGGGTTAGCCTCACTTTCGTTGCTTTTTAGCGCCTCGGGGTGTAAGTTTAATCACGAAAACCGCAAGGCTTTGGTGAGTGGTTTGCGGCAGGTGGTTGAAGCTTATGCCGCGAACGACACGGGAAATGCGGTCAAAGCAGAGGTTAAATATAAGGCTCCTGCAGGGGATGAAGCGTTGTTAATGCAGCAGGTTCCAAAGGAATGTGCGCAACAAATCCTGAGAAGAGTGGGGTATGTGGTTTCATATAACCCAGATACTCGAATCCCTAATTGGGTTGCTTGGCAATTAACGGAGTCGCATACCACAGGACCTTATAAGCGCGCGGGAATAGGATTTCAAGCTGATAGCGAGGCAAAGGGCGTGCAGGTGACTACATTTGACTACAGCAGAAGCGGCTATGATCGTGGTCACATGTGTCCTTCGGGCGACAATAAGTGGGACAAGACGGCACAAGAACAATCATTTCTCATGACGAATATATGCCCACAAGACCACAATCTGAATGTAGGCGACTGGAATGAAATGGAGAATCAATGCCGCAAGTGGGCTAAACGATATGGTCAAATCTATATTGTGGCAGGCCCAATCTTATATCGTCAGAAGCATAAAACCATTGGAACAGCGCGTGTAGTCGTGCCAGAAGCCTTCTTTAAGGTAGTGCTTTGCATGGCAGGTACACCGAAAGCGATAGGTTTTATCTATAAGAATGTTGGAGGAAACAGGCCGAAAGACTACTATGTTAACACCATAGATGAGGTTGAACGCATTACGGGAATCGACTTTTTCTCGGCACTTCCTGATGACATTGAAAAGAAAGTGGAAGCCGAAAGCAACCTAAGTGATTGGTAAAAAACGTTAAACAATACGCAATACCCTTTACATCACGTGATAAAATGGCTATCTTTGTAGTCTAATTTTATGCATAGCATGCAAATAAAGGAAGTAATTCGTGCCCTTGAACGATTCGCGCCTCTGCCTCTGCAGGCTGATTTTGATAATGCCGGCCTACAGATTGGATTAACAGAAGCAGATGTATCAGGGGCTTTATTGTGCCTTGACGTGACGCCAAAGATAGTAGATGAGGCTGTTGCAAAAGGCTGTAACCTCATCGTTTCGCATCATCCGTTGATCTTTCGCAAGTTAAATCGGATTGCAGATGAAAACGAAGTGCAAGTCACTGTGCGTAAAGCCATCGAACAACGGGTGGCGATTGTGTCTATGCATACAAATATAGATAGTGCACAAGGAGGCGTGAATTACAAGATAGCGGAGAAGATAGGACTACATGATTTGCGTTTCTTTGGTAAGCAAACTGTTGTTGATGGAGTTGCAGGGGGCGATGGAGTGATAGGTGAAGTCACGGAGGAACTGGCCGCCGATGACCTGATATTGCTGTTGAAAAAGCGTTTCGATGTGGAATGTGTGCAGTGCAATCAGTTGCTAAGAAGGCCCATTCGGACGATTGCAGTGTGTGGAGGAGCGGGCTCGTTTCTATTGGATAATGCCATTGCTTCAGGCGCAGATGCCTTTATTACGGGTGAGATGCACTATCATGAATACTTTGGTCACGACCAAGAAATACAGATAGCAGTCATCGGACACTATCAAAGTGAGCAGTATACGAGTGAAATTTTTAAATCAATCATAGAGGAACAGTGTGCAGGAGTGAGGTGTTTCATCACAGAACTCAACACGAATCCCATTATTTATTTATAAGTATTATGGCAAAGAAAGACCCTACAGATCTGTCTGTTGAAGAGAAATTGAAGACTCTTTACCAACTACAGATGACATTGAGTAGCATTGATGAGAAGAAAGCTTTACGCGGAGAACTACCTTTGGAGGTTCAAGATTTGGAGGATGAACTAGAGGGTTTGCACATACGTGTAGAGAAAATCCAAAGAGAAATCAATGAGTTTCAGAACGCAGTTGGCCAAAAACAGCACGAGATTGCTGATGCAGAAGCCAGTGTGGAGCGTTATAAGGCGCAATTGAATGATGTAAAGAATAACCGCGAATATGACACTTTGACAAAGGAAATAGAGTTCCAGGAGTTGGAAATTGAACTTTGTAACAAGAAGATTAAAGAGGCGGTAGTCAAGATAGAGGAGTGTAAGCGCGACTTAGAAAAGACAGAACAGAGCATCAGTGAACGCGAAGAAGATCTCAATGAGAAGCGAGATGAGCTGGATGAGATAATGCAAGAGACGCGCGAAGAAGAGGAAAAGCTGAAAGCAAAGGCTAAAGATCTTGAGACAAAGATAGAGTCTCGCTTGCTGACAAGCTTCAAACGTATTCGTAAAAACGCTCGCAATGGCTTGGGTATTGTTTATGTTCAGCGTGACGCTTGTGGCGGTTGCTTTAATAAAATCCCTCCACAGCGCCAGTTAGATATTAAGATTCACAAGAAGATTATCGTCTGTGAATACTGTGGTCGCATTATGATTGACCCTGAATTGGCTGGAGTGAAGACCGAAAAAGCCGTAACTGACGAGAAGCCTAAACGCGCAAAACGTTCTGTTCGCAAAAAGAAAGAACAATCAGAGGCAGCAGAATAAATTATAAGGAATAATGAAACAAAAAGCTGAAAGATTGACAATCTTTCAGCTTTTTTTATGTTTTGTCTTGCGTTCTTTCCTTTTTTCTTATTAAATTTGCAACTAATAATGGTATTTTAACCCATAAAACAATCTGCGGATTGTATATCAGAATAACTTAATATAATAAATATTAGCGAGAAGATGCCTAAGTATAACATTACGGAAAAACGGGAACGGTCTGCCGTTTACCGTGTTCTGATGAGCTCAGAGGTAAAAGATGATCTGCAAGAAAGAATCAATCAAAAGATTATTATCGAGCAGAAGTATAAGGACAAAGACTATAGCGCTAAACAGTTGGCAGACGATTTAGGAACCAATGTGCGTTATATCTCAGCAGTTTGTGCCGAGCGTTTCCATACGAACTATTGTGGTTTGGTTAATGCTCAGCGCGTAAACGAAGCTATGTCAATGCTTGTTGACCCACGATATCTAAAATATCGCATTGAAGATATAGGCGAAAAGGTCGGCTTTGCGAATCGACAGAGCTTTTATGGAGCCTTCTTTCGTTTCAAGAACATGACTCCTCGACAGTATCGTCAGAATTATATTGAAAGCCATCCAGAGTTGGCTAAGCCCAAGGGTACACGTGGAAGATCACGTAAAAGCGCTTGAAAATTTGCTTAAATGCTTTTTTTAGCTTAACTTTGTAGTTTAATTCTACACAACGAAACAAATGAAAGAGATCAAGAGAATCGTTCTCACAGGTGGACCTTGTGCCGGGAAAACGACGGCCTTAGTTAAGATAATAGAACATTTTTCAAGTCTTGGTTATAAGGTATTCACAATACCTGAGGTGCCAACCATGTTCAGTCAGTCGGGTATGGATTATCTAACGACGAACAAAAATCTCTTTTATGAGGGTGAGAAAGCTACGCTTGAGATTCAGCTTTCGCTTGAAGATAAGTTCCTACACATGGCAGAACAGTGTGAGGAACCTGCCTTAATCGTTTGTGATCGTGGTGCAATGGACATCTCAGCATATATGAAACCCGAGATGTGGAATGCCATAACAGCTGCTGTTGGGACTAATACCAACGAGCTTCGTGACGCTCGTTATGATGCTGTTTTGCATTTAGTTTCGGCCGCAGATGGGGCAGAACAATTCTATATCACAAGCAATAATAAGGAAAGAACGGAGGGCTTGGAGCTGGCTCGAGAGCTTGATAAGAAGGTGATTGAAGCCTGGACAGGACATCCTCACCTAAGGGTTATCAACAATCATGAGGACTTTAACAACAAGCTTCATCGTGTTTTAAAGGAGATTTCGAGTGTACTTGGCATTCCACAACCTATTGTTGAGGAACGTAAATACATTGTAGAATTGACGGGAGAAATACCGAATTGCATCGAAAGTGAAATCACTCAGACGTATCTTGTGGCTGAACCTGGCTGCGAAGTAAGGCTTCGTTGTCGTGGTTGGCAAGGCAAAAATGTCTATGTACACACGACAAAGAAGAATATTTCTGATACAGAACAGCTTGAAACCGAACGTCAAATCAGTAAGAATCTCTATTCATCGTTGTTACAACAGGCCGACCCTTATCGCCAAATGATACAGAAAACACGTAAGAGTTTTATTTGGAAGGGGCAATATTTTGAATTAGATAAGTTTCATAAACCAGTCAAAGGACTGATGATTTTGGAAACAAAAGGCATAGCAGAAAAGGAATCTGTGAACTTCCCTCCATTCATAAAGGTCCTTCAAGACATTACAGGCGTGCAGAAATATTATAATTATAATATCGCCTTGAAAGGGTAAACATCTCCTTTTCAAAGCGATATTATGACGCCTATTCCATCTTAAAGGGTTATCTGTTTTAGCAGTTCACCGTTAAGATGGAATATTTTTATCACCCCATCTTCATAAGTTCCGAGTGTAGGAGGGTTGCCTCCTTTAGGAAAAGTGACTGAACCCGTGTTGCAAATCACGCTGTTTTCTTCTCTTTCGAGTTCCCAAAGATGCGTATGTCCGTAGATGATTGCGTCGAAATTTCCCTTGGGGCGGTTCTCCTTATTATATATATGACCATGGGTTAGCAATAGCTTCTTGCCATTATCTACGAGTAACATGTAGTCTTGAAGTATCGGAAAAGAAAGCAACATCTGGTCAACTTCTGAGTCACAATTGCCTCTCACGGCCACAATCTCATCGGCAATAGCATTCAGTTTTTCAGCAATAGCCTTGGGATTAAGGCCTTCTGGCAAGCCATTTCGTGGTCCATAATTCAGAATATCGCCCATAATGCACATCATATCACAATGCTGTTGATGATAGAAATCTATCACTTTTTCCAATGCTGGCAGTGATCCGTGGATATCGGATACCAATAAATATTTCATATTTTTTATTTATATAGCTAATGTTTTGTTGGAGATAAACTCCTGTGCAATATTCGGAAATTTCTCTGAAATACACAAATTTTGGCATCGAATAATGCGCCGAATTGTGTTATAATGTCTGATTATGAGTATATCTGAAAGCTTTTTGTGATGTGTGTTGTGGCTTGTGGTGTGATAACCTTTGTTCCGTAGGGTTTCATGTCATATCTTAATTTGAGATGAGCTATTGTACTTTATAAGCTAAGATTTATCCTAAGCAGATATCGCCTCTATCAGCTTGCGTTGCAATTTGGCATAGTTTGCCTTGCTTTTTGACTCAAATCACATGGTGAAATGATTCAAATTGTCGTTTGATTCCATATACATTACAACCCAGGTCGTGGAACCTTATTTTGTTTTATCCCGAATCTTTTGTCGCGTAATACATCATGCCATGTGATAAAGTGTATTACATTTTGCGTAAAATATAGGGTGTTTTAATGCCGTTTTTAGTGAGGTAAGGCCTTGAAGTACATGGAATTCCTATAGTTTCTCTTTGATTTCTCGTTTATGTTTCAGCTTGCTTAAAATGTAATATCTATAAGTTTGTTTTGTAATCTTTTATTTTCCATTTTGAAAACTAATTTGATTTGTAAAATAAATAAAGTTTTCCAAAACTTTTTGTAATGTGTTGTTAATTAAAGACTTGACATTTATTAACACGAGAAAAGTTATCCAAAATGATAAACTTAATGTTTAATGTGCTATCTTTGCAATGGAAATCAAAATATATTCACCTTTATAAAAATGATACAAACAGTAGTAAAGAGAGACGGACGAATAGTCGGTTTCAACGAGCAGAAAATCATGGCAGCCATCAGAAAGGCCATGATGCACACAGAAAAGGGCGAGGATGACGCGCTGGTTCAGAAGATAACAGACCATATTTCCATTCATGGCAAGAGCCAAATGACCGTGGAAAAGATTCAGGATTCCGTAGAAATGGAACTCATGAAGAGTGCAAGAAAGGACGTGGCACAACGCTATATAGCTTACCGAAACCAACGAAGTATTGCACGAAAGGCCAAGACACGCGACGTGTTTATGGAGATTGTGAACATCAAAAACAATGATGTTACGCGCGAAAATGCCAATATGAATGCAGATACGCCTGCTGGTATGATGATGAAATTCGCATCAGAAACAACGAAACCTTTCGTTGATGACTACCTGTTGGCAGATGAAGTGCGCGATGCAGTGACTCATAACTATATTCACATTCATGATAAGGACTACTATCCCACAAAGAGTTTGACTTGTGTTCAGCATCCGCTTGACCATATTCTTGAGCATGGTTTTGTTGCCGGACATGGCTCTTCACGCCCTGCAAAGCGTATAGAGACGGCGGCAGTCTTGGCATGTATCTCTTTGGAAACATGCCAAAATGAGATGCACGGAGGGCAAGCTATCCCAGCTTTTGACTTCTATCTTGCGCCCTATGTACGCAGTTCTTATATAGAAGAGGTGAAAAACTTGGAGAAACTCACGGGGCGTGACCTTTCATCGCTTTATGATATAGCTTTTGATGACTTCCTGTTGAAGGAACTTGATGGCTTAGAAGGTGACGCGCGTCTTTGCCAACATGCAATGAATAAGACTGTAAACCGCGTGCATCAAGCTATGGAAGCCTTCATTCATAACATGAATACTATCCATAGTAGAGGTGGAAATCAGGTGGTTTTCTCATCTATAAACTATGGAACGGATACTTCTGCAGAAGGTCGTTGCATTATGCGCGAGTTGTTGAAATCTACATATGAGGGTGTTGGTAATGGCGAAACAGCCATCTTCCCCATACAGATTTGGAAGAAGAAACGTGGGGTAAACTACCTTCCCGAAGACCGAAACTACGACCTTTATCAGTTGGCTTGTAAGGTAACTGCACGCAGATTCTTCCCTAATTTCTTGAATCTTGATGCCACTTTCAACCAGAATAGTAATTGGAAAGCAGACGATCCGAAGCGTTATTTGTGGGAGATTGCTACGATGGGATGCCGCACTCGAGTGTTTGAAAACCGCTTCGGCGCGAAGACAAGTGTAGCTCGTGGCAACCTAAGTTTTACCACAATAAACATCGTTAAGCTTGCCATTGAGTGCATGCAAATAGGGGATAAGGAGGAAAGAATCAATGCTTTCTTTGCCAAACTTGACCGTATGCTTGAGATAACGGCAAAGCAACTTGACGATCGTTTCCAATTTCAGAAGACCGCGTTTGCCAAGCAATTCCCGCTGTTAATGACCAAATTATGGATTGATTGCGATAAGTTGCAGCCCTCAGACACGATAGAAAGTGTTATCAATCAGGGCACCTTAGGAATTGGTTTCATTGGTTTGGCTGAATGTTTGAAGGCTTTGGTAGGCAAACATCATGGAGAAAGTGATGAAGCGCAAGCCTTAGGACTGAAGATTGTGACCTATATGCGCGACCGCGTCAATGAATTCTCTGAGCGTTATCAGCATAACTATAGTGTGTTGGCTACGCCTGCAGAAGGTCTTTCTGGTCGTTTCACAAAGTTTGATCGTAAGCGTTATGGTGCAATAGAAGGCATTACAGACCGCGATTACTATACAAATTCCAATCACGTTCCAGTCTATTATAAGTGTTCTGCCTTGCATAAAGCAGAGGTAGAAGCACCATATCACGACCTAACTCGAGGTGGACATATCTTCTATGTAGAGATAGATGGCGACGCAACGCATAACCCGGAAGTCATCTCAAATGTAGTAGATATGATGGACAAACTAAACATTGGATACGGCAGTGTGAATCATAACCGCAACCGATGTATGGATTGTGGCTATGAGAATGCAGACGCAAAGCTCGATGTTTGCCCTAAATGTGGTAGCCAACATATCGATAAATTGCAACGCATTACAGGCTATTTGGTGGGTACAACCGACCGTTGGAACCAGGGAAAATTGGCCGAACTCAACGACCGCGTGACGCATGTCGATGGCAAATGTGAATAATATTGTTCCCCTCCCGATAAGAAGGGAGGGGATTTTTTTTGATGTTTTGTGTTGAAAATAACAAATGATTAGCGTATTGAGTATAGTGCACGACACGATGGTTGATGGGCCAGGATTCCGTACTTCCATTTATTGTGCAGGATGTCCGAATGCTTGTCCCGGCTGTCATAACCCACAATCGTGGGATATTCATCATGGAACGATGATGGAAACAGAAGAGATTCTGCGTGAAATCAAGAAAGACCCATTTGCCAATGTGACCTTTACGGGCGGCGATCCAATGTTCCAACCCGAAGGCTTTTTGGCTTTGGCAAAGGCTATTAAGGCTGAAACGAAGAAGACTATCTGGTGTTATAGTGGCTTCGTTTTTGAGAATTTGTTGCAGAATGAGCGTCAAAAAGCATTGTTGCAATATATAGATGTGCTTGTTGATGGCCCTTATATTGAGGCGCAACGTGACACAGATTTAATCTTCAGAGGGAGCAGAAATCAGCGACTTATAGATGTAAAGCGCTCGTTAGAAGAGGGGGTTGCCGTGCTACTTGATTATCGTCCGATGGACCTTGGTATTTGATGCACTTCGCTGCAAATGCCAAGTCGTTTTGCTTTTCCTTTCTTTCTTTATTGTGATGTATAGGGCGTTATTTTTAATCCCATGCAGTTTGCATCGCGAAATGCGTTATTTTAGGCGCTAAAATGCGTCATAATGTGCAATGAAAAGGCGTAGATTGTGCGATGATTTAGTGCTGTTTGTTTTTATTTTCTTAAATAAGCATGAAATAAAAACGTTTATTTTGAATTAATATCTGCCTTATTTTGTAAAATAATATCGTAGTTAGGAATGTCCTCTAAATATAAATATTTTTGATTGTTATAATCAATTTTACAGCAGTAGTGTTTTATCCCGTTAGACACAATGAGATAGTCTACGTGGAGCAGCATATTATAAACCATTATCTGATCAAACACTTTCTGTGTGATTTCAATTTGAGGAGCCTTGTATTCGATAATAACCTGCGGTTTGAGTTGACGTGAATAGAGAACCGTATCTGCACGAAGTTTTTTATCGCCAACATTGAGTTTGACCTCGTTTGCCAAAAGTGTTGCGGGGTAACCTTTATGATTTATCAAAAAGTGGACAAAGTGTTGACGTACCCATTCTTCAGGAGTGAGGGCGACATATTTGCCACGAAGAATATCGAAAATCATTGGTTTTGTCGGTGAGCCCGATAACTTTATTTCATAATCAGGTAGGTTTAATGGAATCATTTTATTATTTTTGCAAAAATAGAAACGGCTGAAGAGCTTGCTTTTCGTTTTTGATGAAGCTTTCATTTTCAGTCTGTTGCAAAGGTAAACAATTAAAATAATATAGCGAGATGCCTGAAAAGAAAAATACAGGACCATCGTATGAAACGATTATGCGCGACTTGGAAGCGCGCCGTTTTTCACCTATTTATATATTAATGGGTGAGGAATCCTATTATATTGATAAGATTTCAGATTATATTGCGACGCATGTGTTGAAACCAGAAGAGCGTGATTTCAACCAGAATATCGTTTTTGGAGCTGATGTTACGGCTTCGCAAATCGTAGATTCTGCTAAGGCTTATCCGATGATGGCCGAAAAACGAGTCGTTATTGTGAAAGAATCGCAAAATCTTAAAGGTACAGAAGCGCTGGAGAAATATTTCAAAAATCCAGTTGCTTCTACGATACTTGTGCTCTGTCATAAGAACGGAAGTATTGATAAAAGAAAGAAGATTATCCCTTCAGCACAGGCTGGTGGTGGCGTCATCTTTGAGAGTAAGAAACTCTATGAGCGTGAGTTGCCTGGATTTATCGAAACTTATTTGCGCCAACATCAAGTCACCATCGAACCGAAAGCGGCACAGATGATAGCCGATCATGTAGGAGCTGATCTCAATAGATTAACTTCGGAACTCGATAAGTTGTTGTTGTCTCGTTTGACAACGAATGGGAGAGTGACTCCTGAAGTGGTTGAAAAGGAGATAGGAGTAAGCAAAGATTTCAATGCATTCGAACTACGAAACGCAATCATATATCGTGACATTTACAAGGCAAATTTAATCATAAAATATTTTGACAACAATCCAAAGACTGGATCATTGTTTTCATTTCTCCCAATGATCTTTAGTTACTTCGAAAATCTGATGATTGCATATTATGCGCCAAACAGAAACAATGAAAATGCTGTTGCGAATTACTTGGAATTGAGAAATGCATGGGCTGCCAAAGAGTATATTATCGGAATGCGAAATTACTCGGGAATGAAAACCATGCAGATAATTTCTAAGATTAGAGAAATAGATGCCAAAAGTAAGGGGTTAGACAACCCAAATACGGGTCCAGGTGAGTTGATGAAGGAGCTAATTTTCTTCATTTTGCACTAAAAATGCCCTATTTTTACCTTATTTTTTCGTAGAATGAGTGCTCCAAAGGGGCACTTTTTTTAGGGTTAAATCACTAAGAATAAGCGATTTAACCCTTTTTTACCCCCTCTAAAACTCGCGTATTTTCAACCAATAAGGCATCTGTTCAGAATACGCTCGCTATTTCATTTTTAAGCGTTTTCAGCCTTCTTAGATTTACAATTAAGTTTTATTAGTATTTACAATCGTGTAATTCACGAATTAATATAATACAAAACATTGCGTGATTTTATGTTTGTAAATGAATAATATCTATATACAAATTAATATTTATGATTCACATTACAATATAAAAACCTATATATTTAGGTCTATATATTTATATGTATACTTATACTTAGCCTTATTTTACGCGATAACTATATTGATATTCAGTTAGATAACCTATATTTCTGCACTAAATATCATATAATATCACTTTGTAACTCCATTCATATTGCATAATCACGGCTATATCAGTATAATGCTAATATATAACTATCTTATAATCAAATAATATGTATCATTTCATTATAGACATGATAATATCTAATTTTAGGATGTAAATTTAGAAACGTAGTGGTTTACATCTCATTATTATTAAATTGTATATATAATATAAAATTATATATTTGTAAATGTAAAATGTAAGATTCAAAATAATATATACAATTGTTGCACGTCTCGTTTTTTTGTTTTACTTTTGTAAAATCAATGAAATTAGGGGTAAATCTCCCTTTTTACGTCTTACAAGCTTATGAAAGATAGAATAAAAATGATTATGGAGAGTCAGCACATGACTCAACAAACGTTTGCTCAGTTCATACAAATCTCACCGGCTTCTCTTAGTAGCATCTTTACCGGGAGAACCAAACCGACCTTGGCAATAGCTGAAGCTATCAAGTCGAAGCTTCCTACTTTGTCAACCGATTGGCTTTTGTTTGGTTCTGGTCCGATGTACATGACTGGCAAATCTGATTCAGAATCAACCGCGGAAAATACCCCTTCTACTCCACAAGAGTTAATGGTTGACTTTGAAGAAGCCTCAAATGTTGTTACAACTCCACCTTCTAACCAAAGTAATTCGCAGGGTGTTGATTCGACACGCAATAATAACCATAATATTATTACCAAAATAATTGACAATAAGCAACGTAAGATTGTCGAAATTCGGGTCTTTTATGATGACAGCACTTGGGAGACTTTTGTCCCTCAAAAGAGTTAACTATTGTTCTATTTAGTTTTTTTTCTTATCTTTGCATTAACCTATTACAAAAGCAAAGATGAAGAAATTCGTTCAAGACCTGACGGTAACATCGGTAGAGATGCTTAGCCCTAAGCATGTGCTTTTAAAGCTTATGGCAGACCAACCTTTACCCGAGATAACGCCGGGGCAGTTTGTTGAAGTTCGAGTTGACCATTCTCCGTCAACTTATCTTCGGCGCCCCATTTCAATAAACTTCGTAGATGACCAGAAAAACGAGTTGTGGTTACTTATCGCAATGGTTGGAAATGGTACCCGACAGTTAGGGAAACTCAAGCCTGGATCACAGCTAAATTGTCTTTATCCTTTGGGGAATGGCTTTACACTTCCAGCCGATTCAAATGAAAAAATGCTGTTAGTTGGAGGCGGAGTTGGTATTGCTCCCTTACTCCATTTAGGCTATGAGATCAAGAAAAGAGGTGGAACTCCAACCTTCTTATTAGGTGCGCGTACGCGCGAGGACCTTTTGGAACTTGACCAATTCAATCAACTTGGACGCGTTTTTATTACGACAGAAGACGCAAGTCTGGGCGAAAAAGGATTTGTTACCAATCATTCGGTGCTCCAAAAAGAAAAGTTTTCGCGCATCGCTACATGCGGACCAAAGCCTATGATGATGAGTGTTGCGCGCTATGCAAAGGCTAATGACATCACTTGTGAAGTCTCTTTGGAGAATAAAATGGCGTGTGGTCTCGGTGCGTGTTTATGTTGTGTTGAGAAGACAAATGAAGGGAATCGCTGTGTGTGTACAGACGGACCAGTGTTAAATATTAATCAGTTGTTATGGCAGATCTAAGTGTAAAGATAAATCAATTAGCATTGAAGAATCCCGTGATGACAGCTTCGGGAACTTTTGGTTATGGTTTAGAGTTTGCCGACTTGGTGCCACTTGACGAGATTGGGGGCATCATTGTGAAGGGTACAACGCTTCATCCGCGTCAAGGAAATGACTATCCTCGTATGGCCGAAACAGCCAGTGGAATGCTTAATTGCGTTGGACTTCAGAATAAAGGTGTAGACTATTTTGCCACACATATCTATCCGTTGATTAAGGATATTGACACAAATATGATTGTCAATGTAAGCGGAAACAGTGCTGAAACCTATGCAGAATGTGCACAAATAATAGATACTCTTGAGGCTATTCCAGCCATAGAACTTAACATCAGCTGTCCAAACGTCAAAGAAGGTGGCATGGCTTTTGGTGTAACTTGCGAGGGAGCAGCAAGCATTGTAAAGGCCGTTAGGGCTGTTTATCACAAGACTTTGATTGTCAAACTCTCGCCAAACGTTACAGACATTGCCTCAATTGCGCGCGCCTGTGAAGCCGAAGGAGCTGATGCTGTGTCGTTGATTAACACACTCATGGGCATGGCTATAGACATTGAAAAGCGTCAACCTTTGCTGAGTATTCGTACTGGTGGGTTGAGTGGTCCAGCCGTTAAACCTGTTGCTTTGCGTATGGTTTACGATGTTGCACATGCAGTTAAGATTCCTGTTATAGGCTTAGGAGGAATCAGTAGCACAGAAGATGCCATCGAATTCCTAATGTGTGGTGCCACGGCTATAGAGATTGGGACGGCTAATTTCGTTGATCCTACCATCACAAAGAAGGTGAAAGATGGGCTGAACACTTGGCTTGATGCCCATGGTTGCAGCAGTGTTAGCGAAATCATCGGTGTGATTTAACCGCAAATTTCGCACGAGGTTTGTGCCTATTTGATAGCGTTTAATCGCCTTAGACAATGTGTACATGCAACTTTTTGGGTGGATAGAGGTCGCTATCGAAGTGCGAACGCGTGACAGATAAGGTCTGAATGCGCTTCAAATGAGCAATAATCACGCGATAAGTTCACTAAAATGAGTTGTAAAACGGAAGTAAACATCAATCAAACAGAAATAAAATAAATAATAATAAATAAAATGGAACAGAATAATAATAAGTACATCGCAGCCTCTTATGCACTCTATGATGTGACAGATGGCAAGAAAGAATTGGTAGAAGAGACGATAGAAGGTCGCCCATTCGAGTTTATCAGTGGTTTTGGTATTACGATTCCAGCTTTTGAACAGGCTTTGGTTGACCTGAAAAAGGGTGATCATTTCGACTTCACGCTTACGTCAGAACAAGCTTATGGGACGCATCATCCCGAGCATGTACTTGAACTTGACAAGGCAATCTTTAGCGTAAATGGTAAGTTTGACGAGGAACATATCGTGGTAGATGCCATTATTCCATTGCAAAATGAAGACGGAAACCGCTTCAATGCCCGTGTTTTGGCCATTACAGACGACAAGGTAAAGGTTGATCTTAATCATCCATTGGCAGGCAAATCATTGAATTTCGTTGGTGAAATCTTAGAGAGTCGCGAGGCAACGAATGAGGAAATCTCTAAATATATGAGTATGCTCAACGGCGAAGGTGGCTGTTCAGGCTGTGGAGGCGGCTGCAGTGAAGGCGGTTGTGAAGGTGGATGTGGTGGCGGTTGCCATTAATATAAGGTAAAGAAATGGGGCTAATGAAGAACAGTTTCGGCAATATATTCACGCTGACCACTTTTGGTGAGAGTCACGGAGTGGCTGTAGGGGGCGTGGTAGATGGTATGCCTGCCGGGGTAGAAATCGACGAAGCGTTCGTTCAACACGAACTAAACCGACGACGTCCCGGCCAGAGTAAGCTCACCACGAGCCGTACAGAACCCGATCATGTGGAGTTTTTGAGTGGTGTGTTTGAAGGAAAATCAACTGGTGCGCCTATTGGTTTTGCTGTTTATAACACTAATCAACATTCGAAAGACTATGATAATCTGCGCGACATTTTCCGTCCGTCACATGCCGATTTCACGCTCCAAATGAAGTATGGCCTACGTGATCATCGCGGAGGTGGACGTTCTTCAGCCCGCATTACAATAGCGCGTTGTGTGGCAGGTGCCTTGGCTAAGCTTGCACTTCGCAAGTTGAAAATCAATATCAAGGCCTATACTTCTCAGGTAGGTGACATTGTTCTCGAGCGCAACTACCAGGATTATGACCTCAATACCATTGATAACAACGATGTGAGGTGCCCAGATCAGCCTACTGCTTCACGCATGGCAGCGCTCATTGAGCAGGTGAAAGCCGAAGGGGATACCATCGGTGGGGTTATCACTTGTGTGATTCAAGGCTGTCCGGTGGGGCTTGGCGAACCCGAGTTTGGCAAGCTTCATGCCCAATTGGGGGCTGCAATGTTGAGTATCAATGCGGCAAAAGGCTTTGAATATGGCATGGGTTTCGCCGGAGTGGGGCATAGAGGAAGTGAGATGAATGATGTGTTTGTGAACAAAAATGACCAAATCTCAGTCCTGACTAATAATAGTGGAGGCATTCAAGGAGGAATCAGTAACGGACAAGATATTGTCTTTCGTGTTGCCTTCAAGCCTGTTGCCACCCTCCTTATGCCGCAGAATACCGTAGATATCCATGGGCATGAAACGACAATCGATGTGCGTGGACGTCATGATCCATGTGTGTTGCCAAGAGCTGTTCCCATTGTTGAAGCAATGGCAGCTATGGTAATATTAGACAATTATCTTCTAAATTTGACCATAAAAATATAGAAATAGCATTTTTTTTGCTGTTTTTTATTCAATTTTTTCGATTTAATGGTAGAAGATATTACATTTGCATCAACGATTAAGAGGTTCGAGAGAATCGGTAATCGTTTTAGTTAAGTCTAGTTTAGTTTTTGTGTTGGTTGAGGGTGGTCAGTTGACTACCCTCATTTATTTTGTCATCATGCGAGCTGCATACCATTAAAACGCAGTACGAAGGCCTACTTTCAATGATTTCGTTAGTAACATAAAATGACGCAAGGCCATAGTCTTGCTCCCACACTTTCGCCTTTTAGATGTTCGTTTCCCTGTTATTGTGTGCAATGATTATATAATAAGGAGTAAATCATTAAGCAGAATTCAACTTAAAAATACAATTTAATTTATTTGCAATACTTTTACTTTTAATTCGTAATATGTATTGTTGATTTATATCAATAAAAGTATCTGTTTACGCAAACAATCTTATAAATTCTTGCAAGTAAAGTGATTTTGGTCTACCTTTGCAATGTCTTTAAGAGATAAAGAGTTTTTAGGAACAAAATAATATGTATAATTCGAACTCTGAAACAAGGTAGGAGTTCTAAACGAAATGAAAGGTAAAGAGATTATGAAGAAGATGATTTTGACACTTGTAGCATTGATGAGTATGACAATGGCGTTTGCCGAAGGCGAGAATACAAAGGCAACTAACACTGTAGCAGCTTATGATATGAGCGTTAATTACAGCAAACTTGCAGAGGCTCTTGGCTTGTCAATGGATCAATTGGAAAGCGTTGAAGACGTACATAAGACTTTCTGCATCGAGATGATGAATGCAGCTAATGCTCCAAAAGATGAGCGTAAAGGTATGGTTGACAAAGCCATTGAGAAGAATCTCAAGTATATGCACTATATCTTGAACAACAGTCAGTACAGCAAATATCTTTTGTTGCTCAACACAACGATGAATAATCGTGGCTTGAATCAATAAGCGAGGTTTAAGAGAGAGAAATATAACAGGCTGGATATCTGGTGAAACAGATATCTGGCCTTCTTTGTTTTATAGCGTCGATTAAAAATAGTTGTCCTTAAAAACGCTTAATAATAGGCAGCGTGATACCTTATTTCTCATCTACCATGGATTGCTTTCATCCACAATTTTCACCTTATTTCTGATGCCTTATGTGTCATGTCGTTATTTGTTCATAAACAGACCAACTCCCTTTCAATTTCATTTGAGAATGTTCCCTTATGCATAACGTAATTCAATCTCACCTATTTTACGCGGTAAAAAGCCATAGTTTGTTCGGTAAAAAGTGGCAAGTTAGGCGGCAATATATGTCATTTTATAACGATAAATCAATGAATTTCACATATAGAACAATTTTTCTGACATATAAACGAATAATTTTTGCGTATAAATATGAATGTTATTAAAATATTGTTATATTTGCATCGTATGTGAACATATAGCTATCATGTAGTGGATACATGGGCATGAGATGAAAAGTGATTTTGATCGGTGTTGTGATGAAAGTTGTTCGTATGGGTCATCACATAGAAATATGCTCAGAAATGAACAAATTAAATCATTTGGTTAAAACTATGAGAACAAACAAAAGGTGCTACTTTAAACCTGAAAGTATTTTTATTCGGTGTATGGATGAGTGTTCATTATTGGGTATGACAGTGGGTAAGAATGATCCACGCCATGAAGGTGAAGACAAATTAGCAAAGAAAAATCTTCTTTGGGATGATGAGTTTGAAGACATTAGGAGTGAAAATAAAGAGTAAGTAAAGTATGAATACTAAATTTTTATGGTGCATCGGGGCGATTGTTGCATTGTTGACAATGGCTGGATGCAGTGAACATGAGGGGACAAATGGCGGAAATGAGCAGTCACTACGTCATGTATGTTACATGAAATTAGAGGTAGTTGGCCAAGATAATGGAGCTCAAAGCAGTTCGAGTGCAGCCAAACAAGCAACGCGAACCCTTACTATTGACGAGCATAAGGATGTGACAAGTTCTTGGGATAGAGGTGATAACTTGTTTGTTTATAACCTTAGTGATAATGACTTAAGCAATGAAACACAATATAGTTCGATTGTAACTAAAGATAGTTGTAAGGGAAAGGCTATATTTGAAGGGCAGATTACGAGTCGAAATGTCATGAATCTTAATGACAAGTTAGCTTTCTTCTATCCTGGAGACGCTGTTAAAAGCCCGTTGCAAACCGTTGCACAAGTAGACCCAAATGTAGAGATAGAATCGGGACAAGGAGGGGTAAATCTGAAATATCACATATCAAGAGCAGGCAAAATTAAGAGTACTGTATCGTTGGATATGAAGCGACAGGATGGTAAACTCGCAACGATTGATAAGAAATATGATTTCAATTGGGGGGTAGCAAAACCCAAAAGTCTGAATGCCACATGTGATACGATAAAGCGATTAGAAGTGTTGTTAGAGCGTAAAGTAGCGTTTTGGGGGATGAAATTCAAGGATGCTGATCACCCCACTCAGCTCATTACAGACATTGATAGCATAAAGATTAATGGGTTGCGCTCATTTGATGTGTTCAATCTTTCTGATGGAAGTTTTGTTGGAACGGATGAAGAAAAGGAGCATTTTATTGATGTAGTAATCGATAAATCGACATTCGTTAAAGAGTTAAAGCAGGATAGTGGCTTTGTATATGTGGCCTTTTTGGCTGAAAACCAGCCTACAAACTTCACCATTACTGTGTATACTCCGAATGGTATTTATACGAAGTCGGCCACTAAAGACTTTCAATTAGGAAGTGATTATCGCACGAATCTCACGGTGAATAAAATTAAACCGAAACCTTATGTGGAGGTCAATGGCGTGAAATGGGCGACAGGTAACTTTATACGATATGTCAATCCAACTAATCCTTCAAATGTCTATTGGGGAGTAGCTCCTGCACAATGGTGGATTAGTAACTATGGAGAGAATCCTGGACCAGAAAATAAATGGGCTAATAAAGATATTAAGTATAGTGGATTGGGCTCGCAAAGTTGGTATATTGATAGTCATAATGGACAGTTTACACAATCTAAAAATGATTTAGACCTTTTCCAATGGGGTGTGATAGATAATGCTTTAGACTTTAATGGAGTATATTATCTTCTAGGAACTGATATAGATTTACAAGGTAAATATTACTCAGGGAGAGGAGGTTTGATTTATGTTGATCAGATTCCAAATCGTAGTCAAGCAACACATGGAGACATTGTGAAGTATTATACAGAGGATGGTAACCACCATTATCATTATCAATATCCTTCGAAAGATAATCTCTCTAAATTAGAAAAGGCAACAACAATTTTGCCAGCCTTTTGTTATACAGACAAAGGGAGCATCGTATATGGTGCTTATTTTAGTGATATACCTCTTGCAGGTAGTGGTACTAAGGCGAAGTTTCCTACAGGACAACGATTATGGAAGTATCAAGATGTGACGGGACTTGTGTTGGCGAATAAAGGTGTTTTTCTTCCAATAGCTGGTCGTCGGCCTATAGGACGCCCTATAGGACATCAAGGTGATAATGTAGAATATCGTCATGTATTTAAAGGGAGTAGTTTTTATGCGCAATATTATACATCTAATGGTTCGTCATATTCAATTCCAGAAACGTTTTTCTTTGGTTCTCTTTTTAAGGTAAACTTTGCAGTTGCCTCAAAAGACCAAGCTGCTTCAATTCGTCCTGTCTATGTGGGCGCGGTAAATAATGATGAGACAAAGGCGCTTGATGCGGCCAACTTTGGTCCATTTCAGCATATCCTTAAGGATGATGCAAGATTTTATTAAGATGTTGTTATCCTAATCATTGATGATGAGATGCAGAAGGGTGTAATGAATAGTTACATCTTTCTGCAATTCTTTGATGTTTTTAGGGCTGTGTTTTATGGAATATCGGTATGTTGGATGTGTCGTATTGCATCCGAGTTATAGCAAGAGTGTGAAAAAAAACAAGGACAATAATTGGTTTATTGAATGGATTTCGTTAACTTTGTCAGCAAAATCTAACAATAAAAAACAAAGAAATGGAAGAGAGTTTAGTATCTAAACATGTTTTAGAGGCAAGTAATTATGAAGGTTTTGAAAAGTGGAAAGGTGTCGTTCAAGGCTGGGCTGTGTTCCTTGTAATCTTAATTGTGACACGCATTCCAGCAGTACAAGCGGCAATGCTTAACTTTGCTGATGCTTTGAAGAATGTTGATTGGGTTACGTCTGGAGTGAAGTTTCTCATCAATGGATTTTGGCTTATTGCCATTCCGCTGGTTATTGGCACACTATTAAAGTTGAAAGAGAAACGTCCTTTTGAAGAAATTTGCATCTTTAATGATGGTATCGGTTTTGTAACGATGGGTGGGAAACTTCAAAAAGTGGATTTTGATCAAGTGTATGTACATTATGGTGAGTTTCAGAATAGTATCTTTATTGAGTGTGCAGTCTTGAAAATTTCAGCAAAAGCTATACCTTGGGAGTATTTCTCTCAAGCTGATGTGTTGCACAAGAACTTGCAACGTTATGCCAACTGGAATCTTAATAAGTATCGTAAATTATAAGAACAAGAGGATTATAAGCTATGGAAGAAAGTACTTATTATTGGTTGGAAGCCTTTGTTATCATTTTTGGCATTGCAATAATTGTTGTTGGTGTTTGGTATCATATCAACTATGGAAAGTTTAAACCCAAAATAGAAGTTTTTTCAGATGGGTCGGCACGCATGATATTTTTTGGTGTATCAGAACGTTGTAAAAAGCAAATGGTGCGTTTTAATGCTGAATATCAGGTTGGCCATACGGTTACATTTAATGGAAATAATTATGTAATTGAAGAGATAAAGCCCATTGATGCTTTTGATGCCAAGTATTTAGGACAGCGTCATGGCCTTGCTTGCTATCTAAAACAACTTTGATATTGCATTGAGATGAGGTGAAAAGAGTGTGCCAAACTCAAAGAAATTAAAACATTGTAGAGTATAATGGTTGGCCTTCTCTCGCGTACCTTATTATATATAGAGGATGATGTGTGGTGGTGGCTTGAAAGCAATCAAGATAAATCCACATAGACAACGTTATACATATTAGAAGAGATAGGGTGGGGCGATGTGTTGATTGAATCAGCATGTCGCCCCACTTTTTATGAAGGTTGATTGTTTGGGAGCGGGCATGAGTAAGCTTTTTGCGGTTGACTCATTGTTTGGTTAGCTCTTGTTTTGTTATGTATACCTTAGTATTATATAGCTTCGTAAGAAAAGTTTGATTCTATAATGAAGCATTCTTCCACATGATAAAGTTAGATGAAAGTTGTTGTTTTAGCAATTTTTCAATTCATTTTTTCCTATTTTATAGGGCTTTATGCTTCATAATATCCTCAATTCTGAAGTTTTTTCAAACTTTTCTTTAAAAACATTTGGAGGGAAAAGAAAATAGTATTACCTTTGCACTCGCTTTTGAGAACAAACGTTTTTGATAAGCTAAAGAAAGAGTTCTTTGAAAAGATTTACATAAACAGAGAAGTAGTACAAGAAGCGAGACATATAGCAATATGTGTCTTGGGTAGAAGAAACGAACCGATCAATTCGAGTAATGTAAATGAGGGGTTTAAGGAGTGAAGTTTTTGCTTTTTTGCCTTTTTGTTTTGTTACTTTCAATTTACTTTTTTACTATTAAATCAAGGAGATTCGTTCTGAACAGATTATTCAAGGTATGAGTGATTGATTGAATGCTTTTAGCATTTTGATTTATTGCTTATTAACCTTTCAAACTAACTTTACAATGGAGAGTTTGATCCTGGCTCAGGATGAACGCTAGCTACAGGCTTAACACATGCAAGTCGAGGGGAAACGACATTGAAGCTTGCTTCGATGGGCGTCGACCGGCGCACGGGTGAGTAACGCGTATCCAACCTGCCTCTGACTAAGGGATAACCCGGCGAAAGTCGGACTAATACCTTATGAGGTTTTCAGCAGACATCTAATGAAAACGAAAGATTTATCGGTCAGCGATGGGGATGCGTCTGATTAGCTTGTTGGCGGGGTAACGGCCCACCAAGGCAACGATCAGTAGGGGTTCTGAGAGGAAGGTCCCCCACATTGGAACTGAGACACGGTCCAAACTCCTACGGGAGGCAGCAGTGAGGAATATTGGTCAATGGGCGAGAGCCTGAACCAGCCAAGTAGCGTGCAGGATGACGGCCCTATGGGTTGTAAACTGCTTTTATGTGGGGATAAAGTGAGCTACGTGTAGTTTATTGCAGGTACCACATGAATAAGGACCGGCTAATTCCGTGCCAGCAGCCGCGGTAATACGGAAGGTCCAGGCGTTATCCGGATTTATTGGGTTTAAAGGGAGCGTAGGCCGTGGATTAAGCGTGTTGTGAAATGTAGACGCTCAACGTCTGAATTGCAGCGCGAACTGGTTCACTTGAGTATGCACAACGTAGGCGGAATTCGTCGTGTAGCGGTGAAATGCTTAGATATGACGAAGAACTCCGATTGCGAAGGCAGCTTACGGGAGCACAACTGACGCTGAAGCTCGAAGGTGCGGGTATCAAACAGGATTAGATACCCTGGTAGTCCGCACAGTAAACGATGGATGCCCGTTGTTAGTTCACTTATGAATTAGCGACCAAGCGAAAGCATTAAGCATCCCACCTGGGGAGTACGCCGGCAACGGTGAAACTCA
>ERZ773254.26-NODE-26-length-105445-cov-21.999687_pt1 | contig 105445 bp, 91 predicted proteins | sample MGYA00580516_ERZ773254 | MGnify/ENA primary metagenome ERZ773254 (study PRJEB29015, sample SAMEA2738158) | human oral metagenome | biome: human oral; feature: human-associated habitat; material: saliva | place: China | collected 2192 ...
CTGTTTCCAAAGAAGCCGTGCATCAATGTACAAAGGACCATTGACACACAACTCGTATTATTCTGAATTCGTCGAACTCACGTTAGTTTAGCACCTGCCTCTTTATGAATGCAGATAACCTTCTTTGGTTTGATAGTTTCTATAACCTTCTTTATTGTTGTTTTGTCCGCATGGCCAGAGGTGTGAATGTCCACAACATTGTGGAACAGTTCACGAAACTCCTTGTATTTCGGGTTGGCTTTCACTTGTTCAGGAATCTTGTAATATCCATCCCAAGATGAGAATATCAACAAGGTCTCCTCCTGCGGAAGTTTGTCGATAAGGCCTTTGACTCTATCTATTTGTGATGTTCCAACAATCATGGTAAAGCCTCTGCGCTTCAACTTGCCGTAAAGTCTTTCACTATAGAACAGAGGGTCAAAGGAAAACAAACCTCGCGAGCGTTTTGATTCCCTTTCCGTAAAGAGTTCCATCGTTCTTTTCATGAACAAGGACCAGATGCACAAAGGCTTCTGGGCGCTTATTGCTGCTCCTTTTATTGCTGCCAGTCGTTCTATATCTGTAGCTGATGCCAAGACAAAGACGTATTTGAATGCCTGCATCACGCTTGCCATCTTCCTTGACACCTCACGTTCATGGATGCATCTGCCCTCACGCTTCAGCATCGTGCCTTCAGTAATTAGCACGTCTATATTTGTGGCATATTTCTTCAGTGTCGGGAAAAGTCCTTTGCCCAGATAGCCGTGCTCGCGATAGTCTCCTGTGTGCCAGATGCGTTTGCCATCAGCCTCTATAAGAAACATGTAGGAATCATAAATGCTATGACAATTGTAGAACGGAGTAACCTTTATGTCACCTATTGTTATGGATGCAGGAGCCTTCTTTACTTCTGTTCGCGTCCATGTTTTAAATTCCTTCACTTCATCTGCATGAGCAACTGCAGAGACATATTTCATTTCAAGCATGATTTCCTTGTGAAAATCACGTTCTGGCAGCTGGCTGTACTGTTCTTTCTCTTTTTTAATGGCCTCTTCGAGTATCCTATACTTAATTAGCAGCAGTTCTTTACTTCCTTCTCCAATATACTGATCAATAGGGATATACCAGAACAAGCCGACATGATCTTCGTGGACATGGGTGTAGAACACAGCTTCATGTTCTTTCATGTTTTTATCAATAATATCAATGACCATATCAAAGTCTTGCTTTGAAGTTGTTAATTCACCCTTACCTGGAAGATTCTGCCCAAAATCGATGAAGACCCTGGATGTATTTGTCCATATTTCAGTTATGCAACCACCTATTTGGTTAAGACCTCTGTGTACCTTGATGTTCACGTTTATCTCCTTTCTCTATGGTTATTTAAGATTTGTGATTTCTTTGCCTCATTATAATCAAGTGTAGGTACAACATAGCCCTTTAGAATATCTTTTTCCTTAATGTCTTCCCAATATACAAGATGTATAACAAATTCACAGCTATCATTTCCATTTTTGAATACCATAGACACCAGGTTTTCTTGGTAATCTTCTTGCTTTGGGATGACGGCAATGTATCTGCTGTTTTGCCAATCAAACTTTATGTCTTTGTAAAACTTGCACACAATTTCATTGCCTCCAAGTTTTCTTCGGCGGTCAATGATTTTTATTCTTGAATCATTGTTTGGGCCATACTTCAACAAAAGAAACTTTTCTTTGAGTTGAAAGAACAAATTCGAGGAATGGCCATCAGCATATTTCGTATGATCTTTGATGTATTCTTCATGGCGACGTTTTTCTTCTTTTAGATTGTAACATTTACAGGCACTTGCTTTTGCTTCAATGAAAAAGACAATGGTCTCGCCTGATTGGTTCTCGGCCGTGATAACAAAATCTGGGGCACCGAATCCTGACAAAGAAAATTCAGAATACAGTTTGAAGTTATGAAATGTTTCTGTTTCGCCTGCCATACTCAGAAATTCATTCATTGCTGCGTTTGCAGCCTTCTCGTCTCTATTCAAAGCAATACCATAGAACAGTGCATTCATTGCTCCTCTTTCTGAATAACCAACAATTTCCATATTCAATTATCTATATTTTGTTAAACATTTCTCTAATCTTCTCTTTATCTCAACCCGCAAACCACGAGGTTCGAGTACCTCTACCTTTTCGCCCATTGACAATATCTTTGTGGTCAGTTCTGGCGTAAGACAAAGCCAATACAGGAAGTCGCTATACTCCCCATCACTGGTTTTGATTTCCTCTTGAGAGGAATGAAGGGGAAGCGAGCGCATATATTCAACATACACTCCGTATACTCGCAGAACCACTTTCTGAGGCTTCAGTTCTTCACTCACAAAGATGCCAACCGTATTGGCATAGAATTCCTCTGCGTCAAAATCCTTTGGCACCACAAAGGATTTATCTGTCAGTTCCATTTCGATCATTCGGTCAAGAGCAACGTTACGGAGGCCTTCGTACTCGTTCAGATAACCGACAATGTACCACCTTTGGTTATAGACCTTCATAGCATAAGGTTGAAGATGGTAGGTTGCACGCTGCCCACCAAAAGGCTGATAGATTATCTGCAATTCTTTTCCTCGCTGCATAGCATCAATGACCGTCTGGAGATATTCTGTTCCATGAGGGATATCTTCAAACAAAATCCTGTCTTTCATATTGCGACCAGCCTCAATCATATTGGATATGGTGAAGGAGTTGAGCAACCACTCGCGGATTCTGTCACTTCGCAACTCATTCGGTGATGAGATGTAATATTCGTATGTAGCGGAATCGCATTTCACTTCAACCCCAAATAATTCCGCTATTGCCTCCCTATGTACATGAAATGTACGCAGAGCAAGGGGCTTTCCATCGCCAAGATAACTGTCCTTCCATCGATAGCTTATCTCTTCAAAGGTAAGTCGTCGCTGTTGCAGCAACGTGTTAAGAAGCCAGATGTATCGGTTGAATGTCTTGCTGATCATCTTTATTTCATTCCTTATTCGTATTATATAGTATGATGAGTTGTGGAACTTTGTCCGTAGACTACAATGCAAAGATACTCATCGTATCTGCAACATCACTGCATACCTCTTAAAATTTTTATAAAACATATTATTTCTTTTGTTCTATGCAACGCTTTTGCATACTCTGATGATAATTTTATATCCAAATTCTAAAATAGATAAGTTATGACAAAGAAAAGAAAACAGAATCGCAAAAATGAGCTTTCTGAGAAGAGAGCCGTTGAGTCTATCAGATTTCAAACACATTTTGGACTCAAACAAATAGGGCGTAAAGATACCGATATGTTCCATCGGCTTGCAGATGCAGAAATAAATGTTATTGAAGAATTAGATCTCACCGATGATATTCTTGGCATAAAAAATCTTGTAGAAGGTGTAAAAAGAGCGCTGAATGTAGAGCCAGCATTGGAAAAAGGCGACTTCTGTACCAGCATAGTAGCAATAGCCCTCGGCATTTCTAAGATACCTGTATTGGATGATATGCAGATGCCTGTTGTGAACTGGCCAGACCAAATCAACAAAAAGCTTCTGACACTTTATTATCCAGAGGAATCTCAAAACGCAGTGGCTGAATGGGCAAAAGCTAACGACTATAATACTTCCACTTACCTCGGACGACCTGTGGTCAAATTCAAACAGTTGTTTATAATCATAGAAAGAACACGCACGTAGACAAAATAGTAGAGAGAAGGCTGGGCGAATGCTCGCCTTTTCGCTTCCAGTGATGGTTGAGCCTGAGATTCTTCTTGACGATGATATGCTTCGACGGATGTTCGCTTTTCGAGGAAAAATCATTTTCGGCCGTGGCCGAAGATGGGAATAAACTGAAAAGGAAGTTTCGGCCGTGGCCGAAAAGGTGAAATGTGCATGAAAGGGAATTTCGGCCGCGGCCGAAGAAGAAAAAACGCTAAAAAGAGAGTTTCGGCCGTGGCCGAAAAGGTGAAATGTGCATGAAAGGGAATTTCGGCCGCGGCCGAAGAAGAAAAAACGCTAAAAAGAGAGTTTCGGCCGCGGCCGAAAATATAAATATCGCGCAATTCTGAATTTCGGCCACGGCCGAAAAAATTAAAAACAACGATAGAGAGGCTCGGCTTGCGCTACTAATGCAAGCATGGAAACGTTTTAATTGTCTACGGGAGGATAAGTTTAAAACGCGTGGTTTTTATTTCACGAAGCCTGCGCCACGCGTGAAATCGGGAATCATTACAGGCATTGAGCCATGTTCGATAGAAAGTTTTGAGAGTTCTGCGATGCTACACCATTCCGCCAAATCATAAACATCCATATCTAAGGGAAGTCCCTGTTGTAGACAATGAGCCAATCGCAAATCCATGAAATAAGACATGCCGCCACGTGGATCAAGCTGCTTGGCTAAGTTTATTGTCTCGGGGCGAAAGTCGGGAGCATAGCTACGGAGCAGCGTTTCTATCTGCGAAGCACTCAACAACACACTATTCTCATCAATGTCTATGCCCACTTTAGCGGCCGATTCGCGACTGAGCATAATTTCGGGAGTTGGATATTTGGCTGCGTAACCCTGCGTTCCGATAACCTGGAACATACGGTTATATGGGCGTGGGCTCATCACATTGTGTTGGATAAGAATAGTTTTGCCTTTCAATGTGCGTATCGTCGTTGACGTTTGGTCACCATTGGCAAAGAAACTGCAAGGTGTCTGCATCACCTTTTGATAAATTTGTGTTCCTATGAAAGCATCCGTCTGCATCGATGTAAGATAGTGCATGCGGTCGGTTTTATGCATGTTTAGAAGTTTACAAGCTGGTCCGATGCTGTGTGTGGGATAAACATCGCCACAATTCTGCTGGGCATAAGCCATGCGCCACGGCGTCCAACGGTCTCCAATGGGGTGCGCGTAGCCGCCTTCCGCATGTATCAGTTCACCAAACAGGCCTTTTTGAGCCATTTTTTCGACCGCCATTTCAAAATCATCATACACGGTGTTTTCTAACATCATACAATGTTGTTGCGTGCGTTCGGCTGTGTCTATCAGCTGCCAGATATCTTTTAAGGAGAGCGCAGCAGGCACTTCAACGGCCACATTCTTTCTGTTTTGCATGGCATGGATGGCAATCGGCGCATGCGAAAGCCAGTCTGTGCAGACATAGATGAGGTTAACGGCGGGCAATTGGCACAATTCGATGTAGGCTGATTCGCCACTAAAGACGGCAGGACGCGGCTTGCCTAATTGTGCAACTTGCCTCGAAACTTCCTCTGCAGTAGACTTAACGCTGTCGCAAACTGCCACGATTTCAACGCCGGGGATGTGACACCAGCGCATCACCGCTTGCCGACCACGAGCGCCAACGCCCACAAAGGCCACACGCAAGAGGCGCAATGGCGGAAGCGTTAGCGAGAGAACATCGCGCTGATTAGCTGCGCGAACTGGGGTGAAAGTTTCTATTGGTTGTATCGTAGATGTCATTTCGATTGTGATTTTGTTTTAATTGCTGTGCAAATATACCCAAAAAAGTGAGAAGGAGAAAGGCGAACGGATGAAATGAATGCCGAAAAGGCTGCGATTCTGCCTATTGAAAGAGGCAGAAAGGGAGAGGAGAGCAAGAAAGAGAAGATTGGCAATGGCCGAACGACAAGCCACGATGTGAAACGTAAAGTAAAAGTAAGCCGACAAAGATTAATATGAAATATATCGCTCATCGTTTGCAGTATTCAAGATATATTTCGTAATTTTGCGATGTGACGATGCGTTGATTTATACGCAATTTCGATGGAATCAACATTCAGCCACAAGCTGAAAGGCGCGCACTCCGCATCGCTGATTAACGAGCTTCAATTCTAAGCGCAAACAGATTCAAGTTTGAAGAGATGCACAAGCAACGCACCACATCACGCGAAGGGTAGGTTGCCGACCGCCGATGCAAAACAGAATGCAACAACAAGGCGTTCGTTTCTATCAGCAGCAAAGGATATATTCGGGAGAAATTGATAACATTTTTATTTTTATAAGCACAAGGGCTGCGGTGTTGACAATAACCCGTTGCCGAATAATTCATTAAAGTTTAAAGACTATGACAAAAGAAAAGTTCTTCACAAACTTAGGTTGGGTGGGTATGGCGACATCGGTTTTGATGTATATTTTCTATATCGCCCAGATTGATAACAACCTCCATGGTCAGAAAGGTGCCTTCATTCAACCATTTATGGCGGCCATAAACTGCACATTGTGGGTTGGTTATGGTCTCTTCAAGGAGAAGCGCGATTGGGCTCTTGCCTTAGCAAATGCACCGGGTATTATCTTTGGTTTGATCACCGCTTTCACCTCTTTGTAAGTCAAGCGGAAAGAAATTAGACGAAAAATAGCATAAAATCTATGTACGAAGTCCCTCGACAGGCACAATGACTGCTTTGTTGAGGGACATTTGTTTGAATGAGTTTACAGGCTCATCTCGCCCACTCGCCGCTGCTCAGTCAGTGTGGCTGTTGTGCTATTCGGCCCTATCCACTCACTCAAAACGAGCCGTTCTTCTGCCCATTTCCTTTCGGTTATACGCTAAAAGAGACTGAAAAACAAACGTTTACATGAGGCTTTGTCAAAAGAAAGACCTATCTTTGCAGTGATACTTCATTATAACGGACGAAAAAAAGATATAACAACACATCATGCTAAGACGCTTGAAAGCCTTCGTTGAGCCTCGACAAACGCCTCGTTTCACGGCTCTTTTATTTGCATTGCTATGCTCTTCTGCCTATGGTTTCGCCAAAGAAATTACGCCAAACAAGGCATTGGAGATTGCCAAACGATACATTACTCCCGCTGTTGTGACGCAAAAGTCAGGCGCAACTCGCGCTACGTCTGCGGCTGCTTCCCACCCCTTTTATCTCTATAACGACAAGCGTGGGCAGGGCTTTGTCATCGTTTCGGCCGATGATGTTATGGGCGAGGTGTTAGCTTACAGCACAAAAGGTTCGCTCGATACCACCAAACTGAATCCTGAAGCGCGGTTCTTGTTACAACAATATCGCGAAGTCTATCGCGCCCTTCAACAATATCCACAAACGAAGTCGCGTGCCCTCGTCGCCTCATCTCAAACAGATGAAGTTGCGCCATTGCTGAAATCACACTGGGGACAGGGTGAACCCTATAACCAACAGACCCAATATGTCACGGGATGTGTAGCCACTGCAATGGCTCAACTCATGTATTTTCATCAATGGCCTAAGCGCGGTCAGGGGGAGAACACTTATACTGTGGCCTTTGATCACACGCAACGCACGGCCAACTTTGCGGCGTCTGAATATGCTTGGAAACAGATGTTGCCCGACTATCTGCACGTGTCTTACACACAACAACAGGCCAATGCCGTTGCAAAACTCATGAGTGATGTCGGCATTTCGGTATTTATGCAATACACCTCTGGTGCAAGTAGTGCCTCAAACTATGCTGCGGCACAAGCCTTTCGCAATCATTTCGACTATGATGTAGCCATGATTACGAAGCAGGATGAAGGCACTTCACACTTCTTGGAGATTGTACAGAGCGAGCTACGGAAAGGCTTTCCGCTCTATATCTCTGGCAATTCAAAGAATAATGCAGCCGGACACGCGTGGGTAGCAGACGGCTTTGACCGCAACGGAATGGTGCACATGAACTTCGGTTGGGATGGACAGGCCGACGGATTTTATTCACTTTCGGCACTCAGCCTCAGCACTTCAGGAAAAGAATTCAATGGGAGACCATTGGCGTTCAACAGACAACTCATGGTCATGGCAGTGCATCCAAATCGCCAAGGCACACCTCCCATTGACGAACAACTGCGTGAAGGTGCGCCAAACTTAGCCTTTACCATCGAAGGAGACATGCACATCACGGAGACACCTCCCACAACTACGGGCACCGAAACCCATATTACGATTAATCATTTCACAAATCAAAGCAGCCAATTCTTTTGTGGTGACCTCGGCATTGGCATCTTCTCGGCCGACGATTCGCCTGTGCGCATCTGCCCATCAACCTTTCATGAGGCTGGCGGATACACCATTTCGCGCTTTGCCGACTATGGAGGCAAGATGTCACCCAGTGCACTTATCAACGAGGATGTGACGATTCCACTCAAACTTTCGGGTCTTACCGACGGACAATATACGCTTTCAGCCGTTGCCTGCGAACGCCACGCGTCGGGTGATTTCGGTTCATGGACAAAGCTGAAAAAGGCTCCACGCATCGTCTTTAAGGTTGAAGCGGGCCACATTTCCTATCTCGAAATGCCGTCAACTGCTCCGGCTTTCCAGCTCATGGCAGCCCCAACGTTTGACAAGCCCCTTTATTCGGGTGCGAAGAACACGGCCCATGTCATGCTGCGCAAACTCAATGCACTGCCTTTTGACGGTGTGGTGAGCCTCGAATTTATCAGTAGCGATGGGCTGCCGGCTGCCACTTTCACCACCGAAAAGAGTGTAGACTTTGAGATGTTTGCCACAACGCGCGTAACGCTTCCTTTGTCGTTGCCTGAACATCTCACGCCGGGGGATTATGAATTGCGCCTTAGTGTCATCAAAGACTATACTCAAGAGACTTGCATTGTGCGTTCCGTCAACATGCAAGCACCTACGCATGTGAACGTAGAACAACGCGACCAGCGCGATGTTTTGTTTAGCAATGTCTTGGGAATTGTGCAGGATAACTCGGGAGAAAGTATTCCGGCAGACAGAATTGACCTGAGAACAACGCCGCTGTTCAAGCTTGGATGTATCGCATTCAGCCGTGAACAAGCCGAATATACCGGCCCCATCACGCTGCAACTTGTAGATGATGAGGAGAAACGGAGCATCGATCTCAAGACCATTCCGAATGCAATCAGCCTCAACCATGAGGCGAACACCTTGCAAATCATGAGCGGATGGTTGCGTGCAAGCGACCTAAAAATCATCAATAATCGTGACTATCGCCTTACATTGACAGGCAAACAAGGCGATAAAGTCATTGACCTCTGGCCCGAAGACGTAGCGCCTTTCGTCGTGTCTATTGTCAATGGGCCTTACAATCAATATCCTGATAATGGGGCAGACGGCATTGATGAGGTGGCGCAGGCAGCCGATGTACGCTTCAATGGCAGTCTGCTTGAGGTGAGCCAAGAGGGATTGCAGCGTGTCAGTGTATATCATCCGAGCGGCATCCTGATAGCAAACAAAGACATAAAAGGCCAAAACCACGTTGCCATTGCCCTTCCGCGTGGCCTCTATATCGTGAAAATAACGACTCAGGAAGGCAGCTTTACGAAGGTGGTTCGATAGCAGGCGTGGCATCGCTAAGGCAGTCTTGTGACCTAAGAAAAAGCAGAGCAAACGCCGTTGTCAGCCTGTCGGCAAGCTGTTGTCTTTCAAGGTGTTACCCTGTGCCTTATGAACATCACCGCCATTTGCGGCAAACGATGCGCTAATCTCCCTCATTTTACGCTGTGATTTGCGCCATTTTGTGCAGTGAAATGGCGCAAATCATGGCATCGAAGCCATGAAATGGCTTCACACCTTCTCAACGCTTGCCCCCAAGTTGCGCCCCTTTTACCCTCCATTTCCTAAGCATTCTACTCCCCTCTCTTTGGAGAGGGGTCGGGGGTGAGGCTGAATGGGCCTAAGGCTTTGCCTTTCTTTTCATTTCCAAACCAAAACATTTGCATTTGAAGTAAGAATATATTAATTTTGCAAATGATGGAAAAAGAAAAGCGGATAGCACTCTTTACGGGCACGTTTGACCCCTTTACAATCGGTCATCAGAACATTGTTGACCGTGCACTCCCCCTATTCGACCACCTCGTTATTGCCGTTGCAGTCAGCAAACTCAAGCATACGAGCGAAGAGATTGAGGCACGTGTGGCAGCCATTAAAGCCATTTATGCCGACGAAGAGCGCGTCACCGTGAAGTCATACGACGACCTTACGGTTGACATGGCACGCAGAGAAGGTGCACATTTCATTGTGCGTGGCGTGCGATCGGTAAAAGATTATGAGTATGAACGCGAGCAAGCGGACGTCAATCGGCAGTTGAGTGGTGTTGAAACCATACTGTTGTTTGCCGATCCTTCGCTATCAAGCATCAGCAGTTCCTTGGTGAGAGAGCTGCGTTTCTTTGGCAAAGATGCCGACGAATGGGTGGCAAAACCAAAACGAAAATAAGGAAAATAAGGATAAACAAGTTCAATGTTATGATTACATACAACACAGATGGCGTCGCAATGCCTAAGCTAAAGAAACGCATTATCAACCGATGGATAAAGCAGGTTGCAGCAACCTATGGGCGAAAAGTGGGCGATATAGGCTATATGTTCGTTGACGATGCAAAGATACTACAGGTGAACAACGAGTATCTTGGCCACGATTATTACACCGACATCATTACATTTGACTATGACGAAGACGACATTGTGAGTGGCGATCTCGTGATAAGCATAGACACAGTGAAGTCGAATGCCGAATTGTTTGGAAAGGAATATGAAGACGAACTCCATCGTGTCATCATCCATGGCATATTGCATCTTTGTGGCATTAACGACAAAGGACCGGGTGAACGCGAAATAATGGAGGCCAATGAAAACAAGGCTTTGGCAATGTTGAAAGCCTTAGAAGAAAAACAATAAGAAGAAAACACACTTTTGTTTGAATGAGGTGAGCCTACGTGTTGTGGCTTGTCTTCTTATCATTCAGCACAACCAAGCTTTAAAAACAAAAAATATGCGACCTTCAACAGGCCGCATATTTTTTATAATGTCCATCATGTTGCTCTTTCAGAAGTTTTTGGTTATGAAACCAAAATCATCATGATGGAACCTGATTCATTATAACTCTCTAAACAAATAATTTTTGAATGCGAAAAATGAAATAACATTTGCCCTCACGGGTTGTTGCAATTTACAAAGTTGAGTACTTAATAGTCTAAAACTTAAACCTTCGATGCAAAGGTATAAATAACTGCAACTATAAAGTATCACAAATGTTCACATGTTCTCACAAATCTTCATTTTCCCTTTGTTTAGAGGGTTTTTTGTTCTCACAATTTTTCATTTCTCTTGGTTTTCCCTATCTTTTTTCTGTGAAAGCGTACGGAAATCGGATGGTGTTACACCAAATTTATCAGAGAAATTTCTATAGAACGTTTGGGCAATAGGCATGCCACACTCTTCTCCAATGGCTTCAATGGTGTAGTCGGGACTATCTCGAAGCAACTGCGCGGCATACTCCAAACGAAGATCATTGATAAACTTCGTGAAGCTCATTCCGGCATATCGGGTAAAGAGTTGAGCGAACTTATTGTGTGGAACATATACTTCGTTGATGATATCTTCACGAGTTAGTTTCGGTTTCAGGAACAGTTTGCGACTCATGATGACATTGGAAATACGACTGAAGAGCTCGCGGTCAGCGTCTATTTCGGGCTCTTCCTTCTCCTCAACTGGCTGCGTTTTGTCAGTTTCTTCTTTCACTTCGGCCTGTGTTTCGACCTTTTGCTCGTGCTGACTACGTTCAGTTATCAATGCCTGTCGATATTGAAGCAGTCGGTTAATTGTATCTACTGCCGACTCATTCTTACGTGTGATGATGCGGTTATAACGCGCAATTCTGAACACAATAAAGATGAGAAGTAACAAGATAACGACACCCATGATGAGGGCAATACGCATGGTTTTCAGCTCGGCTTGCTGCTGCCGTTGTTGCAATTCAAGGATAGTTGTCTCACTGGACTTCGCTAATTTGAACGCCGAACGAGGCATAAATCCGAAGGTACTGTTAGCCCCGGCCTTTACAGATGCCGTATCTGGGCACTCCGCCAATAGCCGAAAAGAACGATTTAAGTCGGGAAGCAGGCGCAAAGCCTCGTCATATTTGCCCGCGTTTTGCATCACAAGCTCTGTGTTAAGCAGTGTGTACACCTTTTGATATAAGCCATTCCATTGGTTCTTTGGTGTGGGCATGGAGTTGAAAATGCTTATGGCTCTGCGGAAATATGGCATGGCATCGTCGTATTCTCCAATGTTAGCTTTGTTGATACCAATAAGGAAAGCCAACGTCGCTTCATAGTTTTGGAATCGCTCTTCGATAGAACGTCCGAGGGCAATATAGGCATATTCCAAGCTCGATTGCGTCTCACCTTTAAGGTATTTTGCATAAGCTATCTTGGTCATCGTACGGAAATAAGCTTCCTTACTCGATGCCGTGTCCTCGATAGCATCGGCTGTTTGCCGTGCGTTCTGCTGCCCTGAGTGACACGAAGAGAATATCGTTACCGAAAAAGCGGTAATGAACAGCAGGTGATAAAACTTGAATTTGAGCTTCATTGCTATAGAAATAGAGCGTTATAAATATTGAATCATGTTTATTTTAGCAGTCTGACAGCCTTTACCACGATGGGGTTTGTTTCATTGATTACCTGGAAATATTCACTCATATCCCATAAATCTCGGGCGATAAGTGCTTTGAGTTGTCGTCGAAGTTGAGGCAATGTGGCCTGCAACTCCTGCTGATCCTTAGGCTTAATCTTGTCTTTTTCTGCCGCCTGGACTACGTCGTCAATCAACGATTGGGGTACTTCAAAGCGTGCATTAAAGTCATTAAACGTTGCAAACTGCTTCTTCAGTTGTTTCCGATTGACATCAATGTATTTGAGATTAGCGTTGATGATATAGCTGCGTGCAGCCATCTGGCGCAAGAATTTCGTGTATTGCGTTGTGTCAAGTGGCACGAAAACATCTGGCATAATGCCTCCACCACCATAGACAACGCGGTGCTTTCGCAACGTGTAATACTTCAAAGAATCAGCAAAGTGGATGCTGTCGGCACTATAAAGTTCGCCATGTTCGAAGCGTTTTTCAATGTCCATAGCGTAGTCAATGGCATCCCCCTTCTTGTAAGGCTTTTGTATGCAGCGGCCAGAAGGAGTGAAATAATGTGCTATGGTGAGTCGAATCATGCTGCCATCAGGGAGGTCTATGGGGCGCTGTACAAGGCCTTTACCAAACGAACGGCGGCCAACCACGGTGCCACGGTCTTGATCTTGTATTGCACCCGTAACGATTTCAGCCGCTGAAGCAGTATATTCATTGATGAGAACAAACACTTTTCCATCAAGTAATCTGCCACTACCATCGGCACAATAGTCCTGCCGTGGCACCTTACGTCCTTGCGTATAGACAATCAAATCGCTATTATGCAGGAACTCGTTTGCAATCTGTACGGCTGCCATCAGATAGCCTCCGCCATTCTCTTGAAGGTCAAGAATGAGATCTTTCATACCTGAAGCCTTCAATGTTTCGACTGCTTTCATAAACTCATTATACGTGGTTACGCCGAAACTTCCTATGCGGATATAACCCACATGAGGACGAATCATGTAAGCAGCATCAAGAGTTTTCACTGGAATCTTATCGCGAACAACGGTAAATTTGAGTATGCCGGCAATACCACGGCGTACAACTCCCAGTCTGACTTTTGACCCCTTAGCCCCACGAAGGCGTTTCATGATGTCTTCTTTTGACATCTTTACGCCTGCAATGGCAGTGTCGTTGACACTCACAATGCGGTCGCCAGCCAAGATTCCGACACGTTCTGACGGACCATTTACTACGGGTTGGATGACTAAAAGCGTGTCTTTCACCATATTAAATTGCACGCCAATGCCTTCAAACGACCCTTGAAGTGGCTCGTTCATTTCCTTAGTTTCTTTCGCCGTTGAATAGGAAGAATGAGGATCTAACTGCTCAATCATACCACGGATTCCATCTTCTGCAAGCTTCTTTTCATCGACACTGTCGACATAAAGATTTGTAATGGCCATCTCGGCAAGCACCATTTTACGCATCGGTGAATTGTATCCAAAATTCAGTTGCTGTGCCTTTATCGCTTGAGGAAACGATAAAAGTAAAAACAAAATCACCCATGTCATTCCATAAAGGAATGCATGAGTGCGGTCGGTTTTATATAGTTCTTTCTTCATTATGATTTATTTTTTATTCTACTTCATGGCTTTTCACGACACAAGAACTTTATTCCAAGGGTTCAGAATCAATGTCGGGAAGGTCTTCTTCAATAACAAGATTGTCGATGATAAAGTTCTGTCGCTCCATCGTATTCTTGCCCATGTAATACTCTAAGAGTTTCCCCACCTGGTCGTTCTTGTGCAAAGTCACCTGCTCTAAACGCATATCAGGACCTATAAAGTGTGCAAACTCGTCGGGACTAATCTCTCCCAATCCCTTAAAACGCGTAATCTCAGGGTCTGGACCGAGGTCTTTGATAGCCTTAAGTCGTTCTTCTTCCGTATAGCAATACTGCGTAATAAAGTCTGATTTCTTTTCTTTCTTATCCATACGCGCGTCAGCTTCGGCTATCACTTGTTTGTTTTTAATCTTTGTTCTCTTATTCCTTACGCGAAAAAGTGGCGTTTGAAGTACGTATACATGGCCTTTCTTTATGAGCTCAGGAAAGAATTGTAGGAAGAAAGTTATTATCAATAAACGGATATGCATGCCATCAACGTCGGCATCAGTAGCTACAATCACCTTATTATATCTAAGGCTGTCAAGTCCGTCTTCGATATCAAGTGCGGCCTGAAGCAAGTTGAACTCTTCGTTCTCATAAACCACTTTTTTCGTTAATCCGAATGAATTCAGCGGCTTACCACGTAGTGAGAACACCGCTTGTGTATTCACATCGCGACTCTTTGTAATGCTTCCGCTGGCCGAATCTCCCTCAGTAATGAAGATTGAACTATCCTCTTTACGATCGTTTTTGGCATCACAGAAATGGATACGGCAGTCTCTTAACTTCCTATTATGAAGGTTAGCTTTCTTCGCTCTCTCGCGTGCTAACTTCGTAACTCCAGCCATTGCTTTGCGCTCTTTCTCGCTTTCTTTAATCTTGTTCTCAATGACTTCCGCCACATCTGGATGGATATGGAGATAGTTATCGACATTCTGCTTGACGAAATCTCCTACATATTTATTGATACTTTCGCCATCAGGAGCCATCTGAGTTGAACCAAGTTTAATCTTCGTTTGGCTTTCAAATACAGGTTCTTCGACATTAATGGCAATGGCAGCAACAAGTCCATTGCGCACATCGGTATACTCATAATTCTTATTATAGAACTCCTTTATCGTCTTAGCAATATGTTCTTTGAATGCGCTTTGATGCGTTCCACCTTGTGTAGTGTGCTGACCATTCACGAAACTATGATACTCTTCACCATATTGATTGGTATGAGTGAAGGCGATTTCTATATCTTCTCCCACGATATGAACAATAGGATACAGGCCGTCGTTCGTCATAGTATCGTTCAACAAATCAGCCAAACCATTCCGACTTTTGATGCGACGTCCGTTGTACATGATGGTTAATCCACTGTTCAAATAGGTGTAATTGCGCAGCATAGTCTCAACAATATCGTTGTGGAAACTATAGTCTTTAAAGAGTGATTTGTCGGGTTCGAAGTAGATAAAAGTACCGTTTTCGTCGTCTGTTTCGAGTGTAACATCATTGAGTTTCACGCCTTTTTCAAAGGTCAACTCACGTACTTTCCCATCACGAAATGACTTTACTTCAAAGTGTGAACTCAATGCGTTCACCGCCTTAATACCTACACCATTCAGACCAACGCTTTTCTTAAAAGCCTTCGAATCATACTTACCACCAGTGTTAAGCATGCTTACTGCCTCAACCAACTTCCCTTGAGGAATGCCTCGTCCGTAGTCACGCACACTCACACGCAAGTTATCTTCCACCTCAATCTCAATGCGATCGCCGGCTTTCATCTTGAATTCGTCGATTGAATTATCAACAACTTCCTTCAACAATACATAGATTCCATCTTCCGGAAGATTACCATCGCCGAGACGACCGATATACATTCCCGGGCGTGTTCGCACGTGTTCCATATCCGAAAGATGTCGGATATTATCGTCTGTATAGGCTACCGTCGGCTCTTGTTGACGGCTTTGAGCTTCATTTATCGTTTCGTTTTCAGGCATATTTGTCTTTCTTTATTTCATAAAAGGGCAGGCTCAGCAACACTTAAATCAGCTTTTTATAGCATCGACGACGCTTATGTTGCACGGTTTCTAAGTATTGCCACTGCGATTGTACTTTGCCATTGGTTTCCATTTCCACATGGGTTTCACCCCACTCTATTCCATATTTCTGATAAATAGGAATGAGATGAGAGAACAAAAGGGCATTAGCGCCTTTCACACGATACTCTGGAAGAACGCCTATCAGCAACAAATCGACTATCTTTGTCTTATGAAACTTCAACACACGAAGCATATCCCACCAACCAAACGGCCACAATCTGCCTCTGTGTAGCTTCTGCAATGCACGTGACAACGAAGGAATCGTAATACCAACTCCCACTAATTTATGGGGCGTTACACTCCAATCTTCAACTATCGGCACCCAGTTTAAATCAACAAAGGGCAGATACATCTTCACATATTGGTCGATCTGACGATCTGAAAGCTCTGAATAGCCATAGAGATGCTTAAATGTTTCGTTGATTACTTCAAACACTTTACGACCATATCCGTCCTTAAAGATCTCACGTCTTGTCATTGCTCGCACATGAAGATCATAGCGTTTTTCTATCATCTGAGCCACTTTCATATACTTTTCTGGCATTTCTTTCGGCACAATGAGCTTGTATTCTACATAATCATTGTCCTTTTCCCAGCCGCCAAGTTCCTGCATGTGACGCGGATAATAAGGGTAGTTATAGAGGGTTGCCATAGTTCCGAGCTGGTCAAAACCATCTGTCAACATTCCCTCTGGGTCCATATCAGTAAACCCAAGCGGCCCAATGATGTTGTCCATACCATGGGCTTTGCCATAGTTTCCTACCGCATCAAGCAATGCGCGGCTCACTTCTATGTCGTCAATAAAGTCAATCCATCCAAACCTTACAGCCTTTGTATCCCACTGTTTGTTTGCTTTGTGGTTAATGATGGCAGCCACACGGCCCACCAATTTGCCTTCTTTATAAGCTAAATATAACTCTGCTTCACAGAACTCAAAAGCCGCATTCTTCTTTGGATCAAGCACATGCATATCGTCACTAAATAGTGTCGGTGCATCATATTCATTTCCTTCGTAAAGATCATAATGGAAATCGATGAAGGTTTTTAAGTCTTTTTTGTTCTCTACCTTCTTTATTTCAACTGATGACATTGTATCTATCATTTTATTTCTAAACATGCAAAATTAGCCAAAATTGGTCATAATTCCAAATTTACATTTGTTTTTTGCATAATATTAAGGTATGTGTTGTCCCCACAGTCGTGGCAAATAAATAATCATTTCCCCCTTCTTTCAAGTGCAAACGCCGCCGAAGTTCGACAACTGTCAACGGAAAATTCCTCACCGCTACATTGGCTTTTGTCAGTCCGCCAAGCTTTGTTTTCACCTCTTTTCGGTTCATCGACATGATGCTTTGAATCTCAAAACTACGCCCCGGAAAGCCTTCCACACGCTTATCCGACACAAACAGATGGGAGTTCTGCCCCACTCCTTTTACTCCATAACGTTCAGCCAGTTCGCCAAAACAGCCTCCTTTCATCAGTGAGGCATGGGGTTCATAGAGCCAACGAGCCGAACTGAGGTTGTCAACCATGGTTATGGGGGTAGCAATTTGATTGAAAGCACACGCAAAAACATCGTCATCATTCACACAATACAGACGCTTTTCATCACATGCTTCCTGTCGTAGAATGAGCAAAAGTTCCTTACATTCGCCTCCAATACTCACGATATGAACCTCTGAAACATATTTCATCTCCTCCACAGCTGCATGCCAATCGAGCATCGGCGATAGCTTAATCATAACCCATTGCGCCTTTTCCACAAGCTCATCACTAAGTGTTGCCACATCGGGTGAGCAGTCTTTAATGGCATAAGTCTTACTCCCGTGCGCATCACGACGGGCAGGATCCAAGTAAACGAGTGCGACTTGGTCTTGCTGTTCGCGAAGATAGGCAACACCATCACCCTCTACTATCTCTGCCTGCTGTAGTCCGAAACACGCTGCGTTGTGGCGCATCACCTCACAAAGGCGCTCTTGTTGCTCCACATATACAGCCTTTTCAAACAGCCGAGCCATGTAAGAAAAGTCCACGCCGAAGCCTCCTGTGAGGTCTACTAACGTGCCTTTCTGCCGCTCATCTGATGCTAACAACCGCTCCACTACCTTGCATTTATAACGCGCAGTGGCTTCACTTGAGCATTGTTCTAACGACAAATGAGGAGGAAACCACACGTCATCTCGCCTTGCCCATTCAGGCAGTTTCTGACGCGCTGTCTGCCATCCCTGTATCTGAGAAAGGGCAAAAGCCATGTCAACTTCAGGCCATCGACGGGCTTGAAGGGCTAAGATGCGCACATCGTCTGTGCGGTGTTGGCGTATAAACGAGGCTGTATTCATTGCTAAGCAATAACATTCCGCGACGCAAGGCAAACCGCTTTGTGCTGCCTTTTGTCGTGCATCATAAACTTATGGGATGACTTTATAATACTTCTTTGCCGTTGCACGCGAACATTTATTAAAGTGCCACCACTCTGTTCTGAGTGGAATAAATCCGCCATATCGCATGACTTTGCGCAACAACTGGCGGTTTTCACGCGCTTTCTTGCTGATTTTCTTCTCCTCAACCAAGCGGTCTTCATGGTCGATATGGGCGGCACGGCCCATATAATCGATTTTTGTTCCCATGTCGAGTGTGTCACCTTTCAGCGTACAAAGCGTGATGTCAACTGCCATTCCATAATTATGCATGCCACCACCATGGGCTGGATTCGACACATAGATATCCTTTTCGGTGTGTTTCACCTTATCCCACATCTTCTGTTGGATGTGCATCGGGCGAGCCGCATCATAGACTTTCAGACTCAAATCGGGGCGTAACTGCTTCAAATATGCCTGTGCTTTCTTCAATGCGGCCATGGCTTCAGGATGCAAAAAGGCTTCTTTGAGGTCGTCATATAGCACTACTCCACAGAAGTTATCAGCCCTTCCATACATCAAACTCACGTGGATTGACGGATCAATCTCACGGATGTTCACATATCCTTCGCGCGCTAATTTCCGCGCCGTCTGACTTTCTTTCTGCGCAGCTTCGACCGAAATCACACTGCATGACAACAGCAACAGGCACGCAAGGCGACTCACAAGTCGTTGTCTTTTCATTTTCATTGTTTATTGTTTTGTGGCGTTTCGTCTGCCAACGCCTTGTCTTCATTCTTCGCATGATGGTGTTCGAGATGACGAAGCACATAGTTGAACGCTTCCATTCCCATGAGAACGAGCACCGTTGCCACTGCCGAGAGCACGTAAAGTCCGGCTCCACAGCCCAAGCCTATTGCCGCAGTAACCCACACTCCGGCTGCCGTGGTCAGTCCACGCACCGCATTTTTCTGAAAGATTATCGTCCCGGCACCAATAAAACCAATGCCCGACACCACCTGAGCAGCTATGCGTGACACGTCAAGACGCATGTTGGGATCCTTCAATATGCCGTCAAAACCATGGGCCGATATAATCATAAAGAGGGCCGATCCGAGTGCAACTAAGAAATGAGTACGTAGTCCTGCCGCCTTCTCGCGATACTCGCGTTCGAGTCCAATGAGTCCTCCTAACACGGCAGCAACAAAGATTCGTAAGATAAACTCTAATGTCATCATAAGTGAGAAAAATGATATCGTGTTGCAAACTTACACAAAAATTGTAACATTCCCATGCTTTCTCATGGTTTTTCGCTCATCCTTTCGCGCATAAATCACCTCACTTCAAGAGCTAAAACGAAGGGAAAATGCTCGCATAGACATACACTCATAAGCCTCAACCTTCACTCTTTACCTGCTGTTTTGACACATTAAATGAGAAAAATCGGCCTCATCCAATAGGGAATAAATCGCAAACAACAAGTTGAAGTAATCAAGAAAAACCAATTTTTTTATAGAAATATACCACCATTTCAATAAGGATTACCAACTGATTTACAACACTTTATCTTATAGTTATAGTTTTTATCAATGATTTAATATATTTTTTCGATTGCTAAAGGGATAGAGATTTTCTATCTTTGCAATGTCTTTCACGATAAACATCAAGTGAAAGGAGTAAGAAAGGAGCGCCTTGATACTCAATAACATTTGGACTATATTAGTATAATTCAGCCAAAGTCGGCTCTTACAACATTATGAGTGATGAGCAGCGGAGTGATCCGCTGCATCGTCTTTTATAACAATTTGACACTGCATTAGCTACCATAACACATATATTTGAAGCGTAAAAGGACATCTGTTTGTAACAGATGTCCTTGTTTTTTGTGGAAAAAGATGCCGCGCCCATCCCCATTTCGTGCTGGATTCTTCGCCTTTTCGCATCCCATTTCCAGCCCCTTGCGCTCCCCGTTTCATAGGTTTCACAATCAGCAACCGATGATTCATCGAAGAGGGAGGAGAGGAATTAGCCTCAGAAATAAAGGGGATGATAATGGATTTCATTAGAGGTGCGCACGCAGTGTGCAACCTTAGTCTGTGCGGTATCTTTCTGATGATATTGGGTTTCATCAGAGGTGTCTATGAAGTTTATTTTAGATGGCAAAATGATTTGAGTCATATTATCGTGTGATTCGCTATATTTTGTATGGTAAAATGCACCGAATCGCGCGCCCATTTGCACCAAATTATTTTATCATGAATTATCGTTGAATGAATAATAAAAATCATTTGAAATAGTCATGCAATAAAAATTTTATGCCAATGAATATTGTTACAGCGCGCAACGCCACAGGTGCAATGCCAATATATCAATGAATACATCCGCCATGATGAATGTTGTAATGATGCAACGCCATATATTTAATGCTAATACTTCTATGGATATATCTACCATGATGAATATTCTCACCACGCAACTCGGTACGAGTTGTTCTTTTGATAGCCCGGGGTTGGCGAGGAACGAGCCTACCCCGGGTAAACATTCGCAAGGAGATTCAACGCCATAGGTGTTGAGCTTTTTCCGAGAAAGCATGCTTATAATGAATCTTTTTATGGTGGATTAATCAAAAAAAGCACAACACCTACGGCGTTGTTTCCCACAAACCATACGCTAACCCAGGGTAGCCTGCACTATCGTTTGGCAACCCTGGGCTATCAAACGTACAACGCTTACAGCGTTGCTAAATGCGTATTGATTTATTATTTGCGGCATGATTCATTGGAATATCATTGATAGAATATTATAATAGCTACATTAATATAACCCTATAAATTGTTTATTAATCACCGGTGCTGTTGGTGTTATGCCGGTGTTACAATGGATGTGTTTGCCATTGCGAATCTCACAAAAATGCAACGCTGTAGGTGTCATGTCGGTATTACAATGAATGTATCTGCCGCCCTGAATACTCTCACCACGCAACTCGGTACGAGTTGTTCCTTTGATAGCCCGGGGTTGGCGAGGAACGAGCCTACCCCGGGTAAACGTTCGCAAGGAGATTCAACGCCGTAGGTGTTGAGCTTTTTCCACGAAGGCATGGTTATAGCGAAGAGATTCATGGCGGATTACGCTTAGAAAGCGTAACACCTATGGCGTTGAAAGGAATCATTTACAAAATAAGATGTGTGGAAACACAACGCAATATTTATTATTTTAAAAAGTAAGTTGCACCAAATCGTGCGATGAAAGATTGCAAACAAAATTACACTTTTACCCCCTTGTTCTCCTCGTTTCGCAAGCTCCACGGACAACGACCTATGAGTTTCCGAAGAGAGAAAAGGGTAGTTAGCCCCGGAAACAAAGAAGTTTGTTTGAGAATAAATTAGGATTTATGACGTTGTTGATATCAAACAATAAAATAATATCAATCACCACAAATCAGGTTTTGCCTATAACGACACACCAATCACGAACATATCACTCCCGATGGGTTTCCATTTATTAGAAAAATTACACTATAATCACACGCCAATCGCAAGCATATCACTCCCCTCTCTCTTCGGAGAGGGGTTGGGGGTGAGGCTTTCCCGCTCTATTGTCTATTGCAAGTGGCGTCGTGGTTGAGGCTTTTCTTTCTCCTACTTCCCCCTTCCTACAACCACAACACGGCCTCATTGCCTTCATTAAATAGCAGGTCGAGGATGCTCATATTGGCTTGAAAGCCATGCTTTTGCTGGTAAACTTGATAGTAAGGACGGGGAGAAAAGTGGGTATCGGGACCGGGATGCTTCGGTCGGATGACATCGCGGAAGTCGTCGAAGACGTGGGAAGCAGCGCTATTGTCAGTGGAAGGAGCCAGCGGAACAAAAGAATCGGTTAGGCGGATAGAGGGTTGAATATCCAACAACTCAATCATTTTTTCCATGATAGCCATATTAAAGTCGATGAGAAACGTCCATTTTTGTTCAAAGAAAGGGCGCAGATCATCTTCATAATACATAAAAAAAGGACTCTCTCCATAGGCAGAGCAGAGTGCATTCCAATGCACATGGCGCCAGTTTCCATGGTCAGAGATGCGGATATCTTGCATCGGTGTCTTTGAAAGTTGATAGCCATCAGGACAAGTTACAGGGATAGAGAGCGCCTGAACACCATTGGTTGTTGGGATGACACAGCGGTTACGATAAGTTTGTTTGACAAAGTTATCGTGGCATTCAATAAGACATTCGTCATAACGATGCAGCTTTTGATACCATTGAATGGGTCCGAAATATGTAGAAGAAAGTAGGGCTGTTTTCACTATTCGAGTGCTTTTGAGCGTTAAAGTGTGAGGCGTTTGTCAGAAAGGGAGGTAGAACAACCGCATGGCGGGGCCGATAATGTCGTGATAAGGCACAAGCGTTTGTTCGTCACCCGTGTTTACGAGATAGGCGAAACAATGCTCACAGCGGCATTTTTTGCAACAGACCATAGGGATAACAAATTGCTTTTTGCTCACGATTATAGTGTCTCCGGGCACAGCTTTGATGCGTCCTAACCGCTTCATCTGCTTACCAAAGACCACCAATTCGCTCCGTTTATAATCGCCATGTGCCAGCATGTTCACCATGATTCGGTCGCCTTGACGCAGCACCGAGGCTGCCGGGACACGATAGATGGCAAAGACATAGGTGCGCACGGCTATCACTATAAGCAGTGCAACCCCAAGCGTTATGAACCAAGCACGTAGTTGCCGCATGTTAAAAGCCCCTTTCTGCAAGGCCGACTGCAAGGCCGGCATCATGCGAAAAGGGGTTTTTTATGATTTGATTTTATTTGATATGATTGACAATATTAAAGAGACGATGCCAGCGTATGCCACTAAAGCCCGGATGATCAGGGTTGTGACTCCACCAGATAAAGATTGGTTTGCCGACCACATGGTCTTCAGGCACGAAGCCCCAATAGCGAGAATCGGCGCTGTTATGACGGTTGTCGCCCATCATCCAGTAGTAGTTCATCTTGAAAGTATACGTGTGAGCGAGTCGTCCATTGATATAGATTTGTCCGTTCTTTACCTTCAAATCGTTGTGCTCATAGACTTGAATTGGTCGCTCATAGATAGCGATATTCTTCATGTTTAGTTGCACAGTAGCTCCCTTTTTCGGTATCCATATCGGACCATAGTTGTCGCGTGTCCAACCCGTATAAGCGTCGAGAGGATACAAGTCGCCTGTTTGCGCATCGGTGTTAAGGCGTATGCTTGCCACAAGTTCTTTGTGTTTAGCAAGTGCCTGGGCAGCCTTCTTTGTCAAAGGGAGGTAGCCATTCTGGTTCAAACTGGCCATATCCTCATTTGATATGCCTAATTCGTCCATGAGTTCTGTAGGCATTTGGCTCTTGAGTTTAACGTAATAGGTGTATTGAACGTTATCAGGCTCTTTGTTGGGCTTACCATCTAAGTAGACGATTCGATTCTTGATTTGCAGCGTTTGGCCAGGAAGTCCCACGCAACGCTTTACATAATTCTCTCTGCGGTCGGTTGGTCGGGTAATGACTTCGCCATATTCTCCGGGATTGTTTCTTATGTATTTGCGTCCCATAGCGATAACTTTCTCAAGATAATTTCGCTGTTCTATGGGGTCCATTGCTTTGAGATCGGGTTGCTGAATGCCTTGAGCCGTCATCAAACTCTTGCCGATATACGAGCAAAGAGCATAATAATCTTGCTCCTGATATGCGTCAGCTGAGCAGAGAGAATCACCCGCAGGATAGTTGAAAACGACTATATCGTTGAGCTTAACATTGCCTAATCCCTTCACACGTCGATAGTCCCAATGCGGCCAATCGAGGTAACTCTTCGTGTTAACCACGGGGAGTGTGTGCTGGGTTAGCGGCATTGTAAGTGGTGTTTCGGGGATACGTGGGCCATAACTTAACTTACTTACGAAGAGATAATCACCCGTTAGGAGACTCTTTTCGAGTGAACTTGATGGGATAACAAAGTTCTGGAAGAAGAATAAGTTAATGAAATAAACGGCTACTAAGGCAAAAACGAGAGCGTCAACCCAGCCCATGATGAAGCGTGTTGGACCCTCGGCATCTTTCCACCACTGCCATTTGATCTTCTTAGATATATAGACATCGTAAATGAAAGGCACTATAATAAGTCCCCACCAGCTGCCAACCCAAAAGAGAAACAGCAGATAGCAGACCATCACAGCAATAAACTTAGCCCACTGTACGCGTGGGTTGATCTTGGCTTTTTCCTTATCTATCATCGTATTTAGAATTTAAAGAGGTCGCTTGTGGTGAGCAATCCCGAGTGATTTTTTGTGTATTCAGCCGCTAAGACCGCTCCAAGTGCGAATCCTTTTCGGCTGTGTGCATCGTGTGTTATTGTGATTTTATCGGCTTCACTGTCGTAACTGATGCTGTGAATGCCTGGTACTTCATCGCGACGTATACTTGAAATAGGAAGTTCATTGACTGCAACGGCATTGCTTCCCTCTTCAGTTCCGTCGGCATGATGCTGCAATCCTTTCACCCATTTGTCTTTTCTGTCAAGGTGATCAATAATCTCTTCGGCCAAAGTTATAGCCGTTCCAGAGGGTGCATCAAGTTTATGCACGTGGTGAACCTCCTCCATCGTAACGTCATATTGGGGAAATTGGTTCATAATCTTAGCCAAATAGCGGTTTACTGCGCTAAAGATTGCCACACCAATCGAGAAGTTACTGGCCCAAAAGAGCGTTTGCTTACCATCTTTTGTCAATGCTTCAACGTCGGCTTTATGGTCTTTCAACCACCCCGTTGAACCGCTGACAACCTTTACATTGTGACTAAACGCCTTGAGATAATTGTCGTATGCTGCCGTGGGATTAGTGAATTCGATGGCTACATCGGCTGAAGCGAAGGCGTCAGAATCAAAGTCTTGTTGGTTGTCGGCATCGATTTTACATACAATTTCGTGGCCACGTTGTAGGGCAATCTCCTCGATCATGTGTCCCATTTTGCCGTAACCAATCAATGCTATTCTCATGTTTTACTGTGTTAAATGTTTCTTTTATTGATGCAAAAAGCCTGTCCTTTTTCGTCCATACAGGGCAAAGAATTTGATGATTCCCACTGCAAAGTAAGACGAAGGGATTCTTTTCACATTGTTATATATGCGGCAAAGTTAATAATTTATCTGCTGATTTTATAGTTATTTGACGCATAATCTCTGAAAAAGTCTATGGTTTTATTAGTTTTTTTGTATTTTTGTGGAAAAATAAATGGTGTGTATGAGCTTGTGGATTCATTCACTTTTGCTCCTCTTCACAGGCATTTTAGCAAACCATTAACCTGAAAGTATCATGGAACAACTCCTGCATTACGTATGGAAACACAAGATGTTCCCGCTAAAACCACTAAAAACAGCCGACGGAGAGGCTGTAGAAGTAATTGATTCTGGCTTGCATAACCATAATGCTGGCCCCGATTTTTTCAATGCCAAGGTAAAGATTGGAGGCACATTATGGGTTGGTAATGTCGAGATTCACAATAAAGCGAGTGATTGGTACGTTCATAAACATGAACAAGATGCCCGTTATAACAACGTGATTCTGCACGTATGTGGTTGCATTGACACTGTAGTGGCGACGCAAAAAGGTGACATCTTGCCCCAAATAGAACTCGAAGTACCGCCTCATGTCATGCAACATTACGAGGAGTTATTGGCCTCTGATGCCTATCCTCCATGTCATAAGATCATCCCAGGACTAAGTCGTTTGACAATGACTTCATGGCTTTCAGCCTTGCAAACTGAGCGACTTGAGCAGAAGACCAAAGCCATTGCACAACGTGCTGAGGCTTGCGATGGCTCGTGGGAAGCAGCATTTTTCGTTACGTTGGCACGCAATTATGGGTTTGGAATCAATGGAGATGCCTTCGAACAATGGGCAATGTGTCTGCCACTTCAAGCGGTTGCGCACCATAGGGACAATCTTTTTCAGGTCGAAGCGATGTTCTTGGGGCAGGCAGGACTACTTAATCTTGATGCCGTTTCAGCGTGTCACCGAGACGAAGTGCTTGCCGACGGATACTTTTCTAAGTTGCAACACGAGTATCTTTACCTGAAACATAAGTTCGGTTTGAATCCTATTGACCACCATTTATGGCGTTTTTTGCGGCTCAGACCACAGAACTTTCCCCATATTCGCATAGTACAGTTGGCGCGACTCTATGCTACTGGGCAAATCAGTTTAAGCCATGTGCTCGATTGTCAGACTGTAAAGGAGGCCATGAAGTGCTTGAAAAGTTGCGTAACGCTTTATTGGCAAACGCATTATAGCTTTGGGGTTGCGAGCGAAGTTAGCGAGAAACAGCTATCAACGGCTTCGCTTCAACTGCTGGTTATCAATACCGTTATCCCAATGTTGTTTGCCTATGGTCGCCACATCTGCAAGGAGTCACTCTGCGAAAGGGCTTTCGACTTCCTCGAACAACTGCGTCCTGAGAACAATCATATCGTCAGAATGTGGCGCGATTGCAGTTTAGAGGTGGCACATGCAGGCGACTCTCAGGCGCTGATACAACTGAAAAATGAATACTGCGACAGGAAGAATTGCCTGAGATGCAGGATTGGTTATGAATACTTAAAACGAAAACAATGAGCAAATACATCTTTGAAACGCGCATGGAAGTACGCGATTATGAGTGTGATATCGAAGGAATTGTCAACAATGCCAACTATCTTCACTACACGGAACATACCAGACACCGCTTCTTAAAGCATGCCGGCTTGAGCTTTGTAGAGATGCATGAGAAGGGCGTTGATGCCGTTGTGGCTCGCATGCAGTTAGCTTATAAGACGCCACTACGCTGTGATGACGAGTTCATCTCACGTATGAACTTGCGCAAACAAGGCGTGCGTTACATCTTCACACATGACATTTTCCGAGCTAACGACGAGCGACTTTGCTTCCATGCTGACGTAGAACTTGTTTGTTTAATCAACGGACGACTCGGCAATAGCGAAGACTATGACCGAGCATTTGCACCTTTCCTGCAATCCGAAGAATAGAAAAGCCTTTACCATGATTGACAGAACAGAACAACGAAACATGCTAATGCTCTCACGCATTGGCTTCTATCATCTTGCAGGAATCCTCGAAGTGTATCGCCGAGTGGGTGAAGCGACTCCCATCATCGCACAACATCGCAACATACGTACACTCATCCCGGATGCTTCACAGCGTCTTGTTGAAGCCTTTCAAGACCTTAGTGGCTTGCAGAAATGGGCTGATGCCGAACTTGATTGGGCTGAAACGCACGGCATAGATGTGCTTTGTCTCGGCGATGAACGATATCCACGACGCCTCAGTGAGTGCTGCGACGCACCGCTTGTGCTCTTCTATCAGGGCACAGCCAACCTCAATGCAGCCCACGTTGTCAGTGTTGTTGGCACGCGAAGAGCCACCCTCTATGGCCAAGATCTTATCCGCCGGTTCATGAACGACCTACGAACCCTCTGCCCAGACACATTGATTGTGAGCGGACTTGCTTATGGTATAGACATCAATGCCCATCGAATGGCACTCGAAAATGGCTTTGAAACCATCGCTGTTTTAGCCCATGGGCTCGATACACTCTATCCTAATGCCCACCGAGACACGGCAAAACAGATGCTCATTCAAGGTGGATTACTCACCGAATATGCCACAAATACCAACGCCGATAAACAGAATTTTGTGCGCCGAAACCGTATCGTTGCTGGCATGAGTGACGCTTGTGTTGTCGTGGAAAGTGCCTCTCATGGCGGTGCTTTGATAACCGCTCGTCTGTCAAATGAATATAATCGTGACGTGTTTGCCTTTCCCGGAGCCGTCGGAGCGACTGCAAGTGAGGGCTGTAATCACCTCATTCGTGACAATAAAGCCATGCTCATCACGTCGGCTTTCGACTTTGTCAATGCCATGGGATGGCAGGATAATATGCTCAACCGCGCCCGAAACGAAGGCATAGAACGCCAACTTTTCCCCGAACTTAGCAATGAAGAACAACTTGTTGTGACTGCACTCCAACAAGAAAACGACCAACAAATCAATCTTCTTGCCGTCAAAACCAATCTTCCTATCGCCCGACTCACCGCTCTCCTCTTTACCCTTGAGATGAAAGGTGTAGTCAAAGCATTGGCCGGAGGCAGCTATCATTTGCTGGGATAGAATATATTTTGTAACTTTGCCGGCGTATGAAGATAGGCAAATTAGACTTTGGTGAGCGTCCACTTTTCCTCGCTCCGATGGAAGATGTGACGGATATTGGCTTCCGAATGCTATGCAAACGCTATGGTGCAGCCATGGTATATACCGAGTTTGTATCGGCAGATGCCATCATAAGAAGCATCAAATCAACCCTTGATAAGATGTCAATCAACGACGCCGAACGACCCGTTGGAGTTCAAATTTACGGCCGAGATGTGGAGTCAATGGTTGAGGCTGCGCGCATCGTTGAACGTGTAAACCCCGACTTGATTGACTTGAATTTCGGCTGTCCTGTTAAGAAAGTAGCCGGTAAAGGGGCTGGTTCTGGTATGTTGCGCAACATCCCTTTATTACTTGATATCACTCGAAACGTGGTGCAAGCTGTTAGTACTCCAGTGACTGTAAAGACGCGTTTGGGGTGGGATAATGATAGTCTTGTTATCACCGAACTGGCCGAACAACTACAGGATTGTGGTATTAAAGCCCTCACGATTCATGGCCGCACACGAGCTCAAATGTATACAGGTGAAGCCGATTGGAGCTTGATTGGTGAGGTGAAACGCAATCCACGAATCCATATCCCCATAATTGGCAATGGCGATATCACCACACCTGAGGAGGCCAAACGCGCCTTTGATGACTATGGAGTCGATGCCGTCATGGTGGGACGTGCCACCTTTGGCCGCCCATGGGTATTCAAAGAGATGCGTGATTACATTGATAACACGCCGTCAACTGCCCTTACCCTTGATGATAAAATCGATATTCTTGAAGAGCAACTCCGCATTAATGTTGAGCGCATTGATGAGTATCGGGGCATCATTCACACGCGCCGTCACCTCGCCTCCAGCCCCATTTTCAAAGGCATTCCCGACTTTAAGTCAACACGCATTGCCATGCTTCGTGCCACGAAAGTTGATGAATTAATAGAGATATTGGAGGAATGTAGGAGGAATGGAAACCTTAACCGCGATGCCACTTGCGTCATTTCATCGCACGATTTGCCGTGAATTACCTCTTAAAATAATAAATATTGCGTTGTGTTTCCACACATATCACGCCGTGTTTCCTCCCATCTCATTTTGTAACTGATTCTTTTCAACGCCATCGGTGTTACGCTTTCTAAGCGTAATCCGCTATTTATTCATGCGTATATTGCCGTCAATCACACCATGATATGAATATTTCAACGTCATAAGTGTTACGCTTTTTAAGCGTAATCCGCTATTTATTCATGCGTATATTGTCGTCAATCACACCATGAAACACACATTTCAACGCCATCGGTGTTGCGCTTTTGATAGCCCAGGGTTGTCAAGCGATAGCGCAGGCTACCCTGGGTTAGCGTATGTTGTGTGGGGAACAACGCCGTAGGTGTTGCGCTTTTTTTGATTAATCCGCCATAAAAAGTTTCATTGTAAGCATGCCTTCTCGGAAAAAGCTCAACACCTATGGCGTTGCATCTCCTTGCGAACGTTGACCCGGGGTAGGCTCGTTCCTCGCCAACCCCGGTCTATCAAAGGAACAACTCGTACCGAGTTGCGTGGTGAAACAATTGTGGACGTGGCGTGGTTGATAATAAAAGGTAAAATAGTGTAAGGCATACAAAGCCTCACCCCCAGCCCCTCTCCGAAGAGAGAGGGGAGTAGTTAGCCATGAAAATGAAGGGAGTTATTTGAGAGGTAATTGAAAACATTGATGATGTTGATAATAAAGCGTAAAATGGTTTGCGTCATTTCGTCGTGTAAAATACGGCAAATCACACGACCATTTGACGCAGATTAGTGCATGAAATGACACAGATTATTATACCATTTAAGTTCAACGCTGAAGGCGTTGTACCTTTGATAGCCCAGGGTTGGCACCAGCCTACCCTGGGTTATGTATGTAGTGTGGAGGTCAACGCCGTAGGTGTTGTGCTTTTTCTGTGTGGAATGCTGCGATAAAACATTGAGGAATAAAAGGTACAACGCCTACAGCGTTGTTACCACGCACGGCAAATAACCCAGGGTAGACTACGCTTTCGCTTGTCAACCCTGGGCTATCAGAAGTACAACGCTTACAGCGTTGCTCCGTTGTAACATTCACCATGGGTGATGTGTTCATTGGAATATTGGTATAACATCCTATTAATCCTCTCATTGAAACCATGCCTTCTCGGAAAAAGCTCAACACCTACGGCGTTGAATCTCCTTGCGAATGTTTACCCGGGGTAGGCTCGTTCCTCGCCAACCCCAGGCTATCAAAAGAACAACTCGTACCGAGTTGCGTGGTGAGAGTATTCATAATGGCAGATACATTCATCAGGATATTGGCATAATACCTACGGCGTTGCGTGGTTGTAACATTCACCATGGGTGACGCATCCATTGGAATATTCACATAACATTTACGGCGATATACAATTACAAAAATTATAATGGCGGATGTGTTCATTGGAATATTGGCATGACACCTATGGTGTTACTCGCTATAACACTATTCATTGGCATGAAATTTTTATTGCGTGACTATTCCAAATGATTTTTATTATTCATTCAACGATAATTCATGATAAAATCGTTTGGTGCAAATGGTTGAACAATCTGCGGCATTTCACCATACAAAACACATCAAATTACACGATAATATGGCTCAAATCATTTTGTCTTCTAAAATCAAGTGCATGGACACCTCTGATGAAATCCAAAATCATTAGAAAGATACCGCACAGACTAAGATTTCACACTGCGTGGGCACTTCTAATGAAATCCAATATCATCTAACGGATTCTATGCCTAAAGAAGTTAGGAACTGCATGGACATCTCTAATTAACCTAAAAATCATCCCTTTTATTTCTTAGGCTAATACCTCTCCTCCCTCTTCGGGAAATCATCGGTTGCTGTTTGTGAAACCAGCGAAAAGGAGAGCGCAAGGGGCTGAAAACGGGATGCGAAAAGGCGAAGAATTCAGCACGAAATGGGGGTGGACGCGGCTACTTTTCCTTTCTTCCATTATGCTTTTTTACGCTTTTCTTTTCGTGTTATTCATTGATTATCATTACCTTTGCAGGCAACTTTGAGGGAGTTGGGGTTAAATATAGATAATCAACTCCCATGTATTTAGGAGGAATTGCGCCCAAATTAAATGGCTGGGAGGGCGTTGTACCTCCACATTTAATAAGGAAAAAGATTGAAAACATTTGAAGAATTAGGCGTAAACGAGAACATTCGACGCGCCATTGAGGAATTAGGCTTCGAACATCCGATGCCTGTTCAAGAAGAAGTTATCCCCTATTTGTTGGGTAATAAAAATGATGTTATCGCATTAGCACAGACTGGTACGGGCAAGACGGCAGCCTTTGGACTGCCTCTTTTGCAGAAGGTCAACGCGCAAGATCGTGCCACCCAGGCTATTGTTCTTAGTCCGACACGCGAACTTTGCGTTCAGATTGCCGACGACTTGAAAGACTTTAGCAAATATATTGACGGCATGCACATCGTGCCTGTATATGGAGGTGCAGACATACGGCCGCAGATTCGTGCGATAAAACATGGCACTCAAATCATTGTTGCGACGCCCGGCAGACTCGTAGATCTAATTAATCGCGGTGTGATGGAACTCGAAAAGGTCAACAATATCGTTCTTGACGAGGCCGATGAGATGCTAAACATGGGATTTTCTGATAGCATCAACGCCATCTTTGAACAGCTTCCAGAAGACCGTAACACCCTACTCTTCTCGGCAACGATGAGCCGTGAGGTGGAGAAAGTGGCCAAAAGCTATCTTCACGACTATAAGGAGATGGTTGTAGGAAGCCGTAATGAGGGTGCCGAACACGTCAACCACATTTATTATCTCGTACATTCTAAGGACAAATATCTGGCACTTAAGCGCATCGTTGATTTCCATCCACGCATCTTTGCCATTATCTTCTGCCGCACAAAAGCCGAAACTCAGGAGGTGGCCGATAAGCTAATCAAAGATGGTTATAATGCCGAAGCCTTGCATGGCGACTTGAGTCAGCAGCAACGCGACCTCACTATGCAGAAGTTTCGCCAGCATACGGTGCAATTACTTGTAGCTACTGACGTTGCCGCTCGTGGGCTTGACGTAGACGATTTGACGCATGTCATCAACTATGGACTGCCTGACGACATCGAAAGCTATACGCATCGAAGTGGTAGAACGGGTCGCGCGGGGAAGAAAGGAACTTCAATCAGCATCATACATATAAAGGAAAAGTGGAAGGTTAGACAGATAGAGAAGCAAATAGGCAAAGACTTTATCGACGGAGAACTGCCAAAGTCTGAAGAGATTTGCAAGAAACAGCTTTTCAAAGTGATGGACGACATCATGAAAACCGATGTTGACGAGGACCAGATTGCCCCCTACATGGCCGATATTATGCGTCAGTTTGAGTATGTAGATAAGGAGGATATTATCAAGAAAATGGTAACCGTTACCTTCGGACGCTTCTTAGATTACTATCAGCATGCACCCGAAATAGAGAAGCCAGTGGCTGGAAAAGGAAGCCGAAGTGAGCGTGGTGAGCGCAACACACGGGGCAAAGTGAGCAACGGACGCCGTCAACACGTGGCCGAAGAAGGCTTCCGTCGTCTCTTCATTAACCTTGGAAAGAGTGATGGTTTCTATCCCGGTGAGATTATGCAATACCTCAACAAGCACGTTCATGGGCGTCAAGAGGTGGGACACATTGACTTATTGCAGAAGTTCTCTTATATCGAAGTGCCCGAAGACGACGCACAAAAGGTGATGAAAGCCCTTAATGGTACCACGTATAAAGGACGCGAAGTGAGATGTAACGACGCTGATGAAACCGGACACGGACGCAGTAACGGCCGCACGGGTAGAGGCGAACGCGGAGGTAAAACAACGCGAACAAGCCGCAGAGATAACGGCGAACGACAAGGTCGCGGACGTCGAAACACGCACGAAGATGAAACCGATTGGCGCAGTCTTATTGGCGGAAAACCATTCAAATTCAAAGGAGAAGAGCCCGATTTCAACGAAGAAGGCTGGGCAAGAAGACGCCCGAAGAAGAAATAAAAATACTTAAAATAAAGGTGAAGGATAACATTTCTAACACCTTTATTTTATATTTTTGCGTAAGATATGCCTCATCCTCCGTGATGAAGGCTTTCGTTTGGACAACATAACAACATTAAACAAAGGGATATGAAGAAAACAATTGCAGCATTATCACTATTGTTTGCCGCGCAAGGAGCCTTTGCAGCAGACGATGTTTTCACGCTGAAGGGAGAACTAAAAGACTTTGGTGACACAGTAGTGGCCATGATTCCAAATGGTTTTGAGTTTCAACGCGACACAATACTCGTAAAGAATGGTAAGTTCACTACTACGATTAAGGTAGACGAACCGAAAGATATCTACTTGGTATCTATGAGCACTTTGCACCGGAAAGACAACAAACAACTCAAGATTGTGGCTGTACCGGGGGAGACAGCAGAACTGAAAGGCGACGTCGTTACAGACTATCAGATAAGTGGAACAAAGTTCTATCAGCAGCTCGGTCAACTCAATCGACAGCTCGCATCGACTCAAAAGGAGTTGGATACCTTTACAGAAAGTCTTTCAAAACGCCTCAAAGCAGGTGAAGAACGCTCAAAGGTGATGGACGAATATGAGGCAAAAGCGCCTGTATATGAAAAGAAAATCAACGACGCTATCTTTGACTTCATCAAGAAACATGCCAGTTGGGAGGCCAGCGCTGTAGCCGCTGTGTCGCTCGGAAAGGACCAGATTGAAGAGGGAATCTCCTATCTTTCCAACACCGTTAAGAACGGACGAATGAAGAACTACTATCAAAAGGTGGTCAAAGCCTATAAAGATGAGGCTGAGGCTGAAGCCAAATCAAAGGCTGCTCAGGCTGCAGGTGTCGTGGCACCTAACTTTACCCTCAACGACATCAACGGCAAACCGCTCTCTTTGGCAAGTCTAAAAGGCAAATATGTGCTATTGGATTTCTGGGGCTCATGGTGCATTTGGTGCATCCGTGGCATTCCAAAGATGAAGGAATATTATAAGAAATATGACGGAAAGTTTGAGATTTTAGGCATCGATTGCAATGATACTGAAGCCAAATGGAAAGAAGCTGTGAAGAAATATGAGTTGCCTTGGCTCCACGTTTATAACCCAAGAGGTAGTAAAGTGCTTGCCGACTATGGCATACAAGGCTTCCCCACCAAGATACTTATAGGCCCTGATGGCAAGATTGTGAAGACAATCGTTGGCGAAGATGAATCATTCTATAAGTTCTTGGATGATACTTTTGGAAAAAAATAAGTTTGCATCATAATCTTTTTTGATTGTAAACAAGACATAAAATCAAAGCGAAAACCTCGGCTACACACGTTGTAGTCGGGGTTTTCTGCATTTTTTTGCACCATCATCAGCCCCACATCGTGAGTCAAAAACGGCCTTTATCTATTGCTTAATAAATTTTTTCGATTGGAGAAATCATTCTAATTCACTAACTTTGCAAATGAAAAAGAATCCCAAACGGGATGATGAAAGGAGATTATTAATAGTAAGAAACATTTAAAAGACAAAGACATGATGAAAATAGAAATGCCAAAATTGGCGTATGCAACAACGGCTTTAGAGCCTGTTATCAGCGAACAAACAATTAATTTCCACTATGGTAAGCACCTGCAGAACTACGTAAATACACTTGGTTCGCTTGTAAAGGACACCGAATGGGAAGGTAAGAGTGTTGAAGAAATCGTTGAAGGAGCCCCTGAAGGCCCTCTGTTCAACAATGCAGGACAGGTGTTAAACCACGCCCTCTATTTCGATCAGTTCCGTGCACCACGTCAAAACAACTTGCCAACAGGTAAGATTCTCGACGCTATCAACGACACTTTCGGTAGCTTCGACAACTTCAAGGCACAGTTTACTCAGGCAGCTACAACGCTGTTTGGTTCGGGTTGGGCTTGGCTTTCACAGCAAACGAACGGCAAACTCGTTATCACTAAGGAAGCAAACGGCAGCAATCCATTGCGCCAAGGCCTTACACCTCTCTATGGACTTGACGTGTGGGAACATGCTTATTACCTTGATTTCCAGAACCGACGCGTTGATCATATCGCTGCAAGTTGGGACATTATAGACTGGGAAAAGGTTGAGGCAAGGTTGAAATAAAGCCTCACCCCCTGCCCCTCTCCAAGGAGAGGGGAGTACTGAAAGCGAGGAAATGAAGGAGGAATCACAATTCATTATAAAGAAAAAAGATATTGATTTTTGTATAGAAAAATAGATTAGGAGAGTTATCTTGCTTTAAGTTTTTTCATAGAAACATAGTTACTGAAGTTGATATAGACCGATAAGGGGAACCATTTTCAATGGTTTCCCTTTCTTGTTTTTTATAGATGGCATGAAAAAAAGTGGGAAAAAGTGGAACAGTTCAGTCACTTTTTCATCATGAAAAGCGTTATATCTATGAACCGGTTCAATGAAAACAGAATGTATAACAATTAAAACATAAAACTATGATCAATGTAACTGCAGCTTATCAGATGATATTTATCATCGCGATTTGCGTCTTGCTGCCTATCACAATGGCCTCTCTTCGTTATAAAAACAAGCAATATGAAACGCAAAAGAAAAGCGATATACTCATGGCAGCCATAGAGAAGAATGCGGATATCAACGTGCAAGACTTCCTTAACAAGTTTAATCCACCACGCAAATCCTTTGAAGAGAAAATGAAAACACTGCTGCATCTCGAACTGCTTTGGGGCGCAATACTCCTCATTTTGGGGCTACTTTGCATGCTTTGTTTCATCGGATTATGCAACTTTGAAGGCTTCGACACGGAGTATATGACGCTTGGAATTATCTTCGGTATTATTCCAATAGGCATAGGAGCAGGCCTACTCGTAGCCCATTCCAACGGGAAGAAGACCATGGAAAAGAACAAAGCGCAGTCATAAGATGATGACAAGAGACCAATTCGTCAGGCAAATCAGTCAGGAACAAGCTGCATTGCGGCGGTTCCTAACAGCCTTATGTTGTGGTAACAGCACGACAGCTGACGACATGGCTCAAGACACATTGCTGAAAGCCTACATACAGTTGTCACAATATGATGAACGCAAACGGTTTGCTTCGTGGCTGATGAAGATAGCCTACCACGTATTCATTGACAACTGGCGAAAGCTAAAAAGCCATGCAGAAGAACCGATAGCAAGTGCTAAATTCATTCAAGATGCGCAGCAAACCGACAACGCCTTTCGCTATCAAGCCCTATACCTTGCGTTAGAATCCCTATCAGAAAAGGTGCGGATAACTATGCTATTACATTACATGCAAGGCTATCAAGTGAAAGAAATAGCCGAGATAACCGATGCCACAGAGAGTGCCGTCAAGAAGCAACTCTCACGGGGTCGCGAGGAACTTAAAAAGAGATTGAAAGATGAATGAGGATAAGTTTTTCAAAGATATGTTAGCAGATTATCGTCCACAACTGTCAGACGACAACGCTTTCATGCAGAAACTGCAACGGCAGATGACGCTTATCGATGAGGTGAAAGCCTATCAACAGGCGCAGAAACAGAAGAACAAGCGCATAGCCTCCTTTACATTCGCTGTGGGCTTGTTATTGGGTTGCATCGCAACATTAGTCATCTTTGCACTTCCAACGCCTGTAGAGGGCCTTATTTTCAGTGCAAAAACAACGCTGATGACATTCTTGTTACAGAACATTCTGTATATAGGTTTGGCTATCGGTGCTGTCACAATAGGTGGCTCCTGGTGGCTTTCCAAGAGAGCAGAAGCCTGGAGTTTCAGCTTCTGAACATTGAGATTTAGGAATGTGTTGATGCTCGTCTACAGTCTTTACAAATGCCCTTGCACAACTCGCAAATTCAAAAATAGTTCTCCCTCAGCCCGAAATACGCGAGTTTTGAGGATGCTTTGCAATACGTTGACTATCAAATGATTATCTCATTTGCTTGGAATGAATGTGCATTTTGACGTTAAAGATATTGTCATTTGCGTCAGATTAGGCAGTGATTTAAGTCATTTTGCAGTGTGATTCCATTCACTTTGCGCGGTCATTTGGTGCAAATGGCGCGGTAAAGTGGCGTGGATTGTGCGACTGAGGAGTACAAATGCCAATGGACATTCATTTGCACTAAAAAACAAAAAGAGGGAACCCCTGTGTGGATTCCCTCTTTTTTATGCTTTATTTTGCCTCAGAATGTGAGGCAGAAAACACTTAATCACTGAGTTTTGCCTTGATAAACTCGCGGTTCAGACGAGCAATGTTGGCAATCTTTTCATTCTTAGGACAAACTGCTTCGCATGCACGTGTGTTCGTACAGTTACCAAATCCGAGTTCATCCATACGCAAAACCATAGCTTTAGCGCGGCGAGCTGCCTCAGGTTTACCTTGTGGAAGCAGCGCCAACTGGCTCACCTTAGAGCTTACAAACAGCATTGCTGAGCCGTTCTTGCAGGCAGCTACGCAGGCACCGCAACCGATACAAGTAGCACAGTCCATAGCTTCGTCGGCATTATCCTTAGCGATGAGGATTGCGTTTGCATCCTGAGCCTGACCTGTTCTAATGGAAGTATAGCCGCCCGCTTGAATGATTTTATCGAATGCAGAGCGGTCAACCATGCAGTCTTTGATTACAGGGAAGCCTGCAGAACGCCAGGGTTCAACGGTGATAATGTCGCCATCGTTGAAACGACGCATGTAAAGTTGGCAGGTTGTTGCACCTCGTTCGGTCTTTCCATGAGGTGTTCCGTTGATGTAAAGTGAACACATACCGCAGATGCCTTCGCGGCAATCGTGGTCGAAAACGAAGGGTTCTTCACCGCCAGCGATAAGTTCTTCATTCAGAATATCAAGCATTTCAAGGAATGAAGTATCATCTGGAATGTTCTTCATCTCGTGTGTATCGAAATGTCCTTGGTCTTGAGGACCATTCTGTTTCCAATACTTTATTGTGAAAGATATACTCTTTGCCATGATGTTATGTTTTTAAACGTTGACATGTAAACAAGTAAACAAGTAGACAGAGTTATTTGTCTAATGACTTAATCAAAGCTGCTAACATCTTGATTATATTCTGAACATCATTCGTTAACTGCTCAACTATATTCAAAGGCATATAACCTAAGTCCTTAGAAAGGAGCAACTGAGTCTCCAATTCACAAGCAGAGCCTAATGCAATACTAAGGAAATTTCCCGTCTGGCGTGTATAACAACGACCATATCCCTCTGCAATATTAGAAGGAATTGATATAGCTGCCCTACGCATTTGAGAGGTAAGTCCGAATGTTTCCTCACGAGGAAACGTCTTGGTTGCTTTATAAACATCCGAGACTAAACTCATTGCTCTTTGCCAAACGACTAAATCCTTATGCGTATTCATACATCAGTTTAAACAAAATGCACTTGTTTATTTTTGTCTTAATTATTAATTAAATCTATTTGAAGCACAACAAGCAAACAACTTGTTAACTCGTTAACTTGTCAGCTCGTTCACTACGTCTCGTTAACTAATTCTTATAGTTACGTGTTTGAACTTTAATAGCCTCGTATTCGAGAGGTTCTTTGATCAACTCTGGAGCCTTAGTATCGTCTCCTTGGTATTCCCAGCAGCCGACATAGAAGAAGTTTTGATCATCACGTTTAGCCTCTCCTTCTTCTGTTTGATGCTCTTCGCGGAAGTGACCACCACAACTTTCCTCACGATGTAGGGCGTCATAAGCGATAAGTTCGCCCATCAAGATGAAGTCACGCAAGTGGATTGCCTTGTCAAGTTCAATGTTAAGACCCTCTTTCTTGCCTGGAATAAAGAGGTTGGTATTAAACTCTTCGCGAATCTGTTTGAGTTGTTTCAGACCCTCTTCAAGGCCTTCTTTCGTGCGACCCATACCCACATGTTCCCACATAATGTGGCCAAGTTCTTTGTGAATAGAGTCAACAGAGCGCTTACCTTGAATGCTCATGAGGCGATCAATCTCTTTCTTTACACCCTCTTCTGCCTCAGCAAATTCAGCGCGGTCGGTTGAAACCTTACCCCATAGCGACTGATCTGCGAGATAATTCTGAATGGTATATGGCAAAACGAAATAGCCGTCAGCCAGTCCTTGCATCAAAGCAGAAGCACCAAGTCGGTTAGCTCCGTGGTCAGAGAAGTTGCATTCACCGATAGAGAACAAGCCCGGCACGGTGGTCATCAACTCATAGTCTACCCAGATACCACCCATTGTATAGTGGATAGCAGGGAAGATCATCATTGGATTATAGTATTTCACGCCGTTAATCTCATTGGCAATTTCGCCAGGATTGACATCGGTAATCTCTTCATACATGTCGAAGAGGTTTCCATAACGCTGGAGAATCGTGTCGATTCCGAGGCGATTGATTGACTCAGAGAAGTCGAGGAATACCGCTAATCCCGTATTGTTTACGCCGTAACCCTTGTCACATCGTTCCTTAGCTGCACGTGAAGCGACGTCGCGAGGAACAAGATTTCCGAAGGCAGGATAACGTCTTTCGAGGTAGTAATCACGGTCTTCTTCTGGGATATCTGAACCCTTTTTAGTTCCTTCTTGCAGTGCTTTTGCGTCCTCAAGTTTCTTTGGAACCCAGATGCGTCCATCGTTACGGAGAGACTCTGACATAAGGGTTAGCTTAGATTGCTTGTCACCATGCACAGGAATACAGGTCGGGTGGATCTGTACATAAGAAGGATTGGCCATGTAAGCACCCTTACGATAGCACTGAACGGCTGCGGTACAGTTACATCCCATGGCATTGGTTGAGAGGAAATATGTGTTTCCGTAACCACCCGTTGCAATGACAACAGCATTTGCAGTGAAGCGTTCGAGCTCACCGGTAATTAGGTTTTTCGCAATGATTCCACGTGCATGTCCGTCGACAATCACTACATCTTCCATCTCATAACGCGTGTAAAGCTTCACCTTTCCAGTTTGAATCTGACGGCTTAATGAAGAATATGCGCCAAGAAGTAGCTGCTGACCAGTCTGTCCTTTGGCATAGAATGTACGGCTAACTTGTGCTCCTCCGAATGAGCGATTGGCCAACATACCACCATATTCACGTGCAAAAGGAACACCTTGTGCCACACACTGGTCGATGATATCATTTGAAACCTCGGCTAAACGATAAACGTTGGCCTCGCGAGCACGGTAATCTCCGCCCTTAACGGTATCGTAAAAGAGACGATAAACAGAGTCACCGTCGTTCTGATAGTTCTTTGCTGCGTTAATACCTCCTTGCGCAGCAATAGAGTGAGCGCGTCGAGGTGAGTCTTGAATACAGAAGTTTAACACGTTGAAACCCATCTCACCAAGAGATGCAGCAGCACTGGCGCCGGCCAAACCTGTACCAACAACGATCACGTCTAATTTCAATTTATTCTTTGGATTGACCAAACGCTGGTGAGCCTTATAGTTGGTCCACTTCTCAGCTACTGGTCCTTCAGGTATTCTGGAGTTTAATGTCTTCGTCATGATTGTTCTTAATTAAATATTCATTTGAAATCACTAATAATGCAAAATCAGTTTATGCAGCACAATGAAGGCTTGGCGCGCAGCCGAAAGCAAAGGCTAATACTACGACAAGGAAAGCCAACATCAACAATGTTACATAAACAGTGCCGATAACTTTCCAGCGATTAAACCACACCTTACCATTGATTCCGATTGTCTGCATAGCGCTCCAGAAACCGTGAGAGAGGTGATACCACAACGCAACTATCCAAATAACATAGAGTATAACGTACACTTTGGTCTGGAAAGTTGCACGGATCAAGCCGAAGCCATCTGTTGGTTCAAGCACTGTACGCATGCCAACAAGCTCGGCAAACATCATATTATACCAGAAGTTAAACAAGTGAAGAGCAAGTCCTAAGAGCACGATGATACCAAGAACCAACATGTTTTGGCTGGCCCACTCTACCTTTTCAGGCTTCGCAGTGACCTCATAACGGTTGGCACCACGGGCACTTCGGTTCTGTGCGGTAAGGATAAAAGCATAAACAATGTGGCAAACTGCCAAAGCACCAAGTGCTACAGTTGCCGCAACAGCATACCAGTTAGACCCCAAAAGCTCACAAATGATATTGTAAGCTCTTCCTGAGAAGAGCGCAACAACATTCATACAGCAGTGGAAAGTCATGAATAGAATCAATGCAATGCCCGTTAAAGACATCACAACCTTTCTACCAATAGATGAGTTGATTAACCACATAAATGATTGATTTTTAATTATTTAATATTTGATAATGTACAATCGACACCGCATAACAGAACAAATCATGCCCTCAAAGAGCACGCTCACTACCTCATATTAGGTAGTATTACCCCATATTTTTAGTGAGTTACCCTTTAAAATGCAGTGCAAAAATACTATATTTTGATGATAAATCAAAGCTAATCCATAAAAAAACCAATTTTATTTCTTACTTTTGCGAAAAATAAAAAGACTCTCAATGTATTTTAATTATGACGTAATTGTTATCGGAGGTGGCCATGCTGGTTGTGAAGCCGCTGTGGCATCAGCTCGCATGGGGGCTAAAACCTGCCTGATAACAATGGATATGAACAAGGTAGGTCAAATGAGTTGTAATCCTGCTGTGGGTGGAATTGCAAAGGGACAAATCGTTAGAGAAATCGATGCTTTGGGTGGACAGATGGGCAGAGTAACTGATAAAACCGCCATACAATTCCGCATGTTGAACATCGGAAAGGGTCCCGCGGTGTGGAGTCCACGGGCACAATGCGACCGAGGTAAGTTCATTTGGGAGTGGAGAACAACGCTTGACAACACTGACAATCTTGACATTTGGCAAGACGAAGTCAATGAACTCATCGTTAAAAATCACGAGGCAATTGGAGTTAAAACGATATGGGACGTGGAGTTTTATGCCAAGAGTATTGTCGTCACCGCAGGCACTTTTCTTAATGGATTGATGCACATCGGCCACAAAATGATAGAAGGTGGCCGTTGCGCTGAACCCGCTGTGCACCACTTTACGGAAAGTATCACCCGATGGGGCATTACATCTTCGCGCATGAAAACAGGCACTCCAGTGAGAATTGACAAGCGAAGTGTCGACTTCAATGCCATGGAAGAGCAGCAAGGCGACCATGATTTTCACCAGTTTAGTTACTTAAACGAGCACCGAACCTTACGCCAATTACCATGTTGGACAACGTATACCAACGCTGCCGTTCATGAGGAATTGCAAAAAGGATTGGCTGATTCTCCTTTATTTAATGGACAGATTCAGAGCACGGGTCCACGCTATTGCCCGTCGATTGAGACTAAACTTGTCACCTTCCCCGACAAACATCAGCACCCGCTCTTCCTCGAACCAGAAGGAGAAAACACAAACGAGATGTACTTAAATGGGTTTTCTTCAAGCATGCCTATGGACATTCAGTTGGCTGCTTTGCATAAGATTCCAGCGTTAAGAGAGGCAAAAATATACCGACCGGGTTACGCAATAGAATATGATTACTTTGATCCTACACAACTAAAACACTCGTTGGAATCGAAGATTCTTAGTGGTTTGTTCTTTGCCGGACAAGTAAACGGAACGACAGGTTACGAGGAAGCAGGAGGTCAAGGCATAGTAGCGGGCATCAATGCTGCCTTGAAATGCAGCGGAAGTGAACCCTTTGTGATGCAAAGAGACCAAAGCTATATCGGCGTACTCATCGATGATTTGACCACAAAAGGCGTTGATGAACCCTACCGAATGTTTACTTCTCGTGCGGAATATCGCATCTTATTACGCCAAGATGACGCTGATGCGCGCCTCACAGAAAAGGCATACGAGTTGGGCATTGCAAGCAGAGAGCGTTACGATTGGTGGCTACAGAAGAAAGAAGCTATACAGCGTTTGATTGATTTTTGCAAGGATTTTCCGATTAAAGCGCAAGAAATCAATTCAAAACTTGAAGCCTTAGGCACCACTCCCCTACGCGCTGGATGCAAACTTTCCGATTTAATCGCGCGACCACATCTAACACTGCAAAACCTTTCTGAAATCATTCCTGCACTCAAAGAGGCTATAAACGTCCCTGAAAATAGGAAAGAAGAAATTGCCGAAGCAGCCGAAATACAACTCAAATATCAAGGATATATCGAACGAGAAAAGTTGATTGCCGACAAGATGCACCGCTTAGAGAACATCAAAATCAAAGGAAGATTCAAGTATAGTGAACTTCATGAGATTTCAACGGAAGGCCGTCAAAAACTCGAAAAGATTAATCCCGAAACCTTAGCACAGGCAAGTAGAATACCAGGAGTATCTCCAAGTGACATCAATGTATTGCTCGTTTTACTCGGAAGATAAACCTTTCGTGCGCAAGAAGGAATTGATTCATAAAGCAAACCAATGTTTCACGTGAAACAGAAGCATACATATCTTATTGGTTTTTAGCCCATTAGGTGTTAAACAAAAACGTGAAACTGAAAACAAAATGAATGGAATCATCGAACGATTTGCGTCATTTCGTCTTGCAATATAAGTCAAATTGCGCGGTAAAATCATACAAACGAAAACGAATAAAAACATAACATACAACATGAACAAACAAGTATTATTAGACAATCTGCGTTGCATCCCCGACTGGCCCATTCAAGGTGTGAACTTCAGAGACGTGACTACCCTATTCAAAAGCGCCGAAGCACTCAAAGAAATCACTGAAGAAATGTGCGATATCTACGCAGATAAGGGAATAACTAAAATCGTAGGAATCGAAAGCCGAGGCTTTGTGATGTCGTCAGCTGTTGCTGTTCGTTTGGGTGCCGGCGTTGTTTTATGCCGCAAACCCGGTAAACTCCCTTGCGAAACCGTACAGAAAAGTTACGCAAAAGAATACGGCATAGACACCATAGAGATTCATAAGGATGCCATAAACGAAAACGATGTCGTGCTGCTTCACGACGATTTACTCGCTACAGGAGGCACAATGAAGGCAGCTTGTAACTTAGTAAAGAAATTCAAACCAAAGAAAATATATTGTAATTTCATTATAGAATTGAGCTCAGAGTTCCCTAACAGTCGCGCGCTTTTCGACAAAGATATAGAGATTTCCTCTTTACTTCAATTCTAAAATCAATGGAGAAGATTTATGTTTCACGTGAAACAAGAATCTTCTCTTTTACTTTATATAAAGGGAGTTCACGCCTATGACACACGAAGAAAACGAGAAGCGTCTGGCCTATCTTAAGAACATAGTTCTCAACATGCCTGAGAAGCCGGGCAGTTATCAGTTCTATGATGAAAACCACACTATCATTTATGTGGGTAAGGCCAAGCGTCTCAAGCAACGTGTTTCTTCATATTTCCACAAAGAAGTAGACAGATTCAAGACTAAGGTGTTGGTATCTAAGATAAGAGATATCAGTTATACAGTGGTCAATACGGAGGAAGATGCGCTGTTATTAGAGAATAGTCTCATCAAGAAATATAATCCCCGATACAATGTTTTGTTGAAAGACGGGAAGACTTATCCAAGTATTTGCATCACCAACGAATATTTTCCACGCATCTTTAAGACGCGAACCATCAACAAACACTACGGCACTTTCTATGGTCCCTACCCTCATGTGGGCAGCATAAACGCTATACTCGACATCATCAAACGCCTTTACAAGCCTCGCACTTGCCGTCTGCCTTTGACAAAAGAAGGTATCGCTCAAGGAAAGTTTAAGCCTTGCTTGGAATACCATATCCATAATTGTGGTGGACCATGTATTAACAAACAGAGCTACGATGAGTATCAAGAGAACATGAATCAAGCGCGAGAGATTCTGAAAGGCAACACGCGTGAGGTTTCGAAGCGACTCTATCGATTGATGATGAAGAATGCAGAGATGTTGAAATTTGAGGTTGCCGAGGATCTCAAAAACAAGATTTCATTGCTCAACGACTTTGTAAGTAAGAGCGAAGTTGTTAGTTATACTATCGACGATGTGGATGTATTTACCATCATAGATGACGATAACAACCGCAACGCTTACATTAATTATATACACGTGCGCAAGGGAACCATCAATCAAAGTTTTACGTTTGAGTACAAGCGTAAACTTGATGAGCGTGATGAAGAGCTGCTTATCACTGCTATTCCTGACATTCGTGAGCGCTTCAAGAGCCATGCAAAAGAGATTATTGTGCCTTTTGAGATGGGGTGGAAGATGAAGGAAGCCACGTTCGTTATACCGCAACGAGGAGATAAAAAGCATCTTCTTGAGCTGTCAGAAATGAATGGAAAGCAGTATAAATTCGACCGTTTGAAGCAGGCAGAGAAGCTAAATCCTGAGCAAAAACAAACGCGATTGATGAAAGAATTGCAAGAGAAATTAAAACTACCTAAGCTACCTTATCAGATAGAATGCTTCGATAACAGCAACATTTCGGGTACGGATGCCGTGGCAGGATGTATCGTTTACAAGGGCATGAAACCCTCACGGAAAGACTATCGCAAGTATAACATCAAGACAGTTGAGGGACCTGACGACTACGCCTCTATGCAAGAGGTGGTTCGTCGACGTTATTCGCGCATGAAAGAAGAGCATCTTCCCCTGCCCGATCTCATCATTACAGATGGTGGAAAAGGGCAAATGGACGTCGTAAAAGAGGTGGTTGTCGATGAACTTCAACTTGATATACCGATTGCCGGCCTTGCAAAAGACGACCGACATCGCACTAACGAGCTGCTCTATGGCTTTCCCCCACAAACCGTTGGCCTTGATATAAAGAGTGAACTCTTTAAGGTGTTGACACAAATACAGGATGAAGTTCACCGCTTTGCTATCACTTTCCATCGCGACAAGCGTTCAAAGCACGCCCTACATAGCGAACTTGACGACATCAAAGGACTCGGACCGAAGGGTAAAGAGGCTTTACTGAAGCGCTTAAAGACTGTAAAAGGCATCAAAGATGCTGATTATCAGGAGATTGTTAGCATTCTTGGACAAGCAAAAGGGACTTTAGTTTATAAACATTTTCACCCAGATTCGACCACAACAGAATAATTTTTAGTATATTTGCCCTATGAGAATTATCATTCAACGCTGTGCAAACGCCTCAGTAACGATTAATGATTGCGTGAAAGCCGCTATCAATAAGGGTTATCTTATCCTGTTAGGCATCGAAGAAAGTGACACAAAAGACGACGCCAACTGGCTGATACACAAGGTAATAAACCTTAGAATCTTTGATGATGAACAAGGAGTTATGAACAAATCTATCATGGAAATAGGAGGTGAAATCCTTGTTATCTCGCAGTTTACGCTCTTTGCAAGCTACAAGAAAGGCAATAGACCATCGTGGCTTCGGGCTGCAAAGCATGAGATTTCTGTGCCACTCTACGAGTATTTTTGCAACGAACTATCGAATAAACTCGGTCGCCCTGTAGGCACAGGTGAGTTTGGTGCCGACATGAAAGTGGCGCTTGTAAACGATGGACCGGTAACGATTTGCATGGATAGTAAGGCAAAAGAGTAAGGTATCTCCCACAAACCACCTCGTCAAAAGTCTCATCCCTATCCGTGGAAAGATTTAGAGCATAAAGCGCTTTCATTCAAACAATTAGATAATATACTACAATGACCCTTCAAGAAGCACAGCAATCCGTAGACGAATGGATTAAAACTTATGGCGTTCGCTACTTTAACGAACTCACGAATATGGCCTGTCTCACCGAAGAAGTGGGTGAGTTGGCGCGCGTCATTGCCCGCAAATACGGCGAGCAGAGTTTCAAACCGGGTGATAAAGCCAATCTTGGCGAGGAGATGGCCGACGTACTTTGGGTGCTCCTTTGCCTTGCCAATCAAACCGGAGTGGACCTCACGACCGAGTTACAAAAGAGTTTTGACAAGAAAACTCGCCGTGATCACGACCGCCATTTGAATAATAACAAACTGAAATAAGCAGCTTTTCTTGCGCCGACAGCACTTGAGAAGCACAAACATCTGAATCATTATAAACTGAAAATAAATCCTTAACAAAGCAACATTATGGCATATACAAAGACCATTTTGCCTGAAAACGGAGGCAAAAACATGAAGAATGACGACAAGAGTAAATATGAAGAAGCTCTTGAACAGTATGACACTACCCTCAACGATGCCGATGTTCAGGCCGCTGTAAAGCAGATTATCGAAGAGAAAGTGCCTCAAAATGACACACGAGACATCAAGAAATTCCTCTTCGGAAGCATCGAACTTACTACCCTTAGCACTACCGACACCGAGGAAAAGGTGCTGCGTATGGTGGAGAAAGTTAACCAATTCGACCGCGAATACCCTGATATCCCCCACGTAGCTGCCGTTTGTGTCTATCCCGTCTTTACCGAACTCGTGGCCAATAGCCTTGAAGTTGACGGCGTACAGATTACTAATGTCTGCGGCAATTTCCCCTCTTCACAGGCTCGAATGGAAGTAAAAGTGGCCGAAACTCAGCTTGCTGTGGCCGATGGCGCTACCGAAATAGACATCGTTATGCCTGTAGGCAAGTTCTTAAGTGACGATTATGAGGGCATGTGCGACGACATTTCAGAGATGAAACAAGCTTGCGGAAGCGTGCCAATGAAGGTCATTTTGGAGACCGGCGACCTGCAATCATGCAGTAATATCAAGAAAGCTGCCCTGCTTTCTATGTATGCCGGTGCCGACTATATCAAGACTTCTACGGGCAAAGAAAAGGTAAGCGCCACGCCAGAAGCAGCATACGTAATGTGTAAGGCTATCAAAGAATACTATGATAAGACTGGCATACAGATAGGTTTTAAGCCCGCTGGCGGCATTAACTCGGTCATGGATGCCATTATCTACTATACTATCGTTAAAGAGGTCTTAGGCGAAAAATGGCTCACTAATCAGTGGTTCCGCATGGGAACAAGTAGATTGGCTAACCTCTTGCTTAGTGAAATCCTCGAAAAAGAGACCAAATTCTTCTAAGCCATCATTCAAAACGCCTTACTTTCTGTAATGAGAAAGTAAGGCGTTTGCATTTAATATCGTCATCTAACACCCCACTCTATTCCTCGTTTTCAATTGATGAGAAAGACAATCACCCTCTTTTTGTTGCTTTTCACCCTATCGACGATGAGCCTAAATGCCCAAATTGGCGTTGCACTCTATCTTGAAAAAGCCAGTATCTGCAAGCAAACCAATGGTAAATTCAGCCTCAACGACTTCCACAAAAAGCCCATTATCACCGATGCCGACACTATATTTAGCACACATTTCGATTGCTTTGTAGTAAGTAAAGCGGGGCAAAAAGGGCTATACGATGCAGAAGGAAAGTGCCTGCTTCCTATCACATTCAATAACATTTCCTTCGATAACAGCCGCTATTGGCTCGTCAACAAGGACGGGAAACAAGGTCTTTATTCATACATGGGCAAGGAAATCATGCCGCCACGCTATGATAGTATAGAGGTAATCAGTAACTATCGTACCACTGCAAGCAACTATTTCATCGTGAAAAAAGGCTTATATGGGCTCTGTAATAACGAGGGAAAATTTATTGTCGACCCACAATACACCGCCATAAAATATAGATATTTGAGGTATTTTAAGCTGACAAAAGGGGACAGTTGCCATTATCTCTTCAACTATAAAGACATCATTAAAGACATCAAATTAGACGATGCTATGCCTATTACAATACAAAGAAACGAACAAAAGCTCTTCTATTTCAATTATAAACAGAGCAAAGCATGGGGACTTCTACGTGAAGATGGACAGCCAATCATCGCTGTTCAGTATGACAAACCATTAGAGAAAGTTGGCTATATCCACTCAGACAGCACCGCTTATTTCATCACTTGCAAAGACAATCTATTTGGACTCATTGACATAAACAACAAGATTGTGCTCCCCTTTCAATACAAAAACATCCAACCTACCTATCTCTACAACACCATAGAACTTACTACCGACGAGGGGAAACAACTCTATAACATGACTAAAAAGCAATTAGCGCTCAACCTTTTCTATGACAACAGCAGTGTTTCAGACCGCTATCTATACCTCAAAAGGAATGGCCTTGAAACAGCTGTTGACTGCAAGTACATGCAACTCCTCTTCCCTTTTAAATACAATTCCATATTAGCTCTCAACAATAATGAGCACTTTATCGTCGTCACAGAGGGCAAAACAGCAGTTGTCAACCGCCAAGATAAGCAGCTGATTCCCTATGGTTACGACGAAATTAAAGTCACAAACAAGCCCAATCTCTTTATCATCAAGAAAGAAAATCAATATGGTATTGTCAACTTAAAGAACGAATTGGTCTATGGAATGACGCCTTACCATATAGAAGCTTATAATGATCACATAGAACTCACCAACATTTCAACGTGGGAAACCATTAAGAAATTGGACTATAACCTCAAAGAAATCAAATAAAAACCATTCATTATAAAACCATATCCTTATGAAAAAACTTGCCTTCCTCCTGCTTTTCATGGCATGTGCAACCATGATTGCTCAGGCAATATCCAATATAAGCTAAGTACAATAGCCCCAAAAAATAGCCGTCAAAGGCTAAAATGAAGCATAGAAAAAGGCTATATAACATCACAAATCACGCTATAAAACATCGCAACTCGGTACGAGTTGTGCCTCTGATAGCCCCACGTTGGTGAATGAAATAAACCTACGTGGGGATAAATAGACGAAAGATTGTCTTGCAATTCGCACTATATTGCATTATAAACGCATTGTGTGGCATCGCAACTCGGTACGAGTTGTGCTTTTGATAGCCCCACGTTGGCGAATGGAATGAGCCTACGTGGGGAATAAATAGGCGTGTAGAATGAACCTGGAACGGGTTCAGCTTTTTCGCATTCGCCACGTAATTGGAAAAAGCAAAACCCGTACCGGGTTTGAAAACCACATGTTATCGCTCACCCGAGGTAGGCTCGTTCCTCGCCAACCACGGGCTTTCAAAAGCACAACTCGTACCGAGTTGATCGTACTCCCCGCTTTCAAGAAGAGACACAATATCCACCATCATCGTATAATGAAGGGCTTTCGAACACATAATTGCCACGCAGTAACAACATGAAAAACACCTCATCGCACGACACAACATCTATTGTCATTGTATAATAACAGATAATCCGTAGAATAATTTATACCCGATCATCTGACAATCCCTATTAAATCGTAGAATAACTTGCACAAATTACCTTGTAACTTGCATCACTTTACGCTGTAAATGACTACAGCAAACATCGCAACTCGGTACGAGTTGTGCCTCTGAAGACTCCACGTTGGCGAATGAAGTGAGCCTACGTGGGGATTAAACAGACGAAAGATTGTCACCATAATTCGTGTTATACAACATCACAAACGCGCTGTATAACATCGCAACTCGGTACGAGTTGTGCCTTTGATAGCCCCACGTTGGCGAATGAAATGAGCCTACGTGGGGAATAAATGACGTATGGAATGAACCCGGAACGGGTTCAGCTTTTTCCAAATAAAAGGAGTTATGCTCCATAAATCTCTGATTTCGCGTAACAAAATCGTAAAAACAAGGGGGCGAAAAGCATCAACAACTAAAGATTTCGCTATCTTTGCAAAAACCAATTCATAATCTTATGCCACAATATCTCAATCAAATTCTGGTGCATTGCGTATTTCACAAACACGCAAAAGCCGTCAATATTCAAGCACAAGACCAATTACCGCTGAATGAGTTTGTTATGCAAACTTGTCACTTCTTACATTGTCCATGCCTCATTGCCAATGGTGTTGCCGACCATCTGCACTTTTTATTGGTGCTTGCTACCAACACATCAGTAGCTGATGTGGTGAAAGAGGTGAAACGAAAAGCCACACTCTTCCTGAAAGAACGCAATCCGTCTTATTACCATTCCTTTTGTTGGCAAGGCGGATATGGTGCATTCAGCGTTTCAATAAGGCACAAAGATAGTGTGTATCAATATATTTATCAACAGCAAGAACACCATAAAAAGGTTTCAGCAAAAGATGAGTTTGAGGCATTATTACGCAATGCAGGCATCACAAAATACGATGAAAAATTTTATTGGAGCACGTGAATGGGGAAAAGGCTAAACCCATACTGGGTTTATTCGGCTCACACATTGCACCCCACGTAGGCTCATTCCATTCGCCAACGTGGGGCTTTCAAAGGCACAACTCGTACCGAGTTGGCCGTACTTCATGCCTTCAAGAAGCAAATCATGAGTGGTATTTTAGTACAATATCATACAACGTTGGATCCAAACCGCACTATTTCAAGGAGAAATCTGCATAAAATTGTTTGTGAAATGTGCACAGAGCAGCCCTCAAACCACCAAAATTAAGGAGGAAACTTGCATATAATTTTTAGTAAAATGCGCATGGTACTACCCTCAAAACACAGCTATACAAGGAGGAATCTATGGGAGATTGTCAGCATAATTCGCGCTATATGTATTATAATACGCGCTGTAAGCATCGCAACTCGGTACAAGTTGTGCTTCTGAAAACTCCTCGTTGGCGAATGAAATGAGCCTACGTGGGATAAATAGACGAAAGATTATCTTACAATTCGCGCTATATTATATCATAAATACGCTGTGTGGCATTGCAACTCGGTACGAGTTGTGCCTTTGATAGCCCCACGTTGGCGAATAGAATGAGCCTACGTGGGGAATAAATAAGCGTGTAGAATGAACCCGGAACGGGTTCTGCTTTTTCGCATCCGCTACGTAATTGGAAGAAGCAAAACCCGTACCGGGTTTGAAAACCGCATGTTATCACATACCCGAGGTAGGCTCGTTCCTCGCCAACCACGGGCTTTCAAAAGCACAACTCGTACCGAGTTGACCATACTCCCCTACTTCAAAAAGAGACACAATACCCATCATCATCGTATAATGAAGGGCTTTCGATAGTATAATTTCTACACAGTTACAACATGAAAAATACCTCATTGCACGACACAACATCTATTGTCATCGTATAATCAAAGGCTTTCAAAAACATAACTGCCACGCAGTTACTACATGAGAAACATCTCATCGCGCAACACAACATCCACCATCATCGCATAATGAAAGACCTTCAAAAGCATAAATGTCACGCAATAACTACATGAAAAACATCTCATCGCACGTCACAACACCCACCATCATCGCATAATAACAGACTATCCGTAGAATAATTTATACCCAATCATCTGACAATCTCTATTAAATTATAGGGTAATTTGACATACGTTGCAAGGTAAAACAAGGCATTTTGTAACGCTACTTCATGGTATGCACCAAAGTATTGATAATCAATGGATTATCAAAATATTATATTCTGCTTTGAAAGAAAATGCTCAAGGAGACGTTCCCTTCCTTTAAGAAGGGACTGGGAAGGGTTTAGATAGGGCCTCTTCACTAACTCTTCCGCTCTATCACAAAGTCAAGATAGGCTTTCAATGCTGCTTTTATGGTGCTATCCCCTACCCTTTCATCTATAAACTGCATGCAAGCGGCATGGAATTTCCACATTTGTTGCTCGGCATATTCAATGCCACCGCTTTCCTTTGTGAAGGCCACAAGCTGGTTGATTTCACTCTGTTTCACCTCGCGGGCTTTCACTTTGCGGGCAAGAGTCATCATCTCTGCGTTGCCGGTAGACTTTAATGCATAGATGACGGGCAGCGTTAGTTTGCCTTCAAGCATATCATTGCCCGTAGGTTTCCCTATCTCTTTTGAGTCGTAATAGTCGAAAATGTCATCACGAATCTGGAAGATGATGCCAAGATTTTGGCCAAACAATCGCGCGGCTTCTACCTCGTCATCGCTCGCTCCAGCACTTTCTGCACCAATAGCAGCACAAGATTCGAAGAGCGCGGCAGTCTTTCGCTTGATGATTTCGTAATAGGCCGTCTCTGAAATTGCTTCTTTTTGGATGTTCGTGAGTTGTAGAATCTCGCCATCAGAGAGTGTGCGTCCGAGTTCAGAAAGCCTTCTAACAATCACTTCCGAGTGGGTTTTTGAGACGTAAAGCAGAGCAGTAGAAAGAATGAAATCGCCCACTAATACACTCACTTTATTGTCATATAAGGCATTAACGCTGGCCTGTCCACGCCGCTCACTGCTTTCATCTACGACATCATCATGCACAAGGCTCGCCGTGTGGAGCAACTCAAGACCTACCGCTGCGTGTTGGGTTACGGAAGAAACGCAACCGAAATTTTTCGCCATCAGAAGAATAAGCATCGGTCGCATGCGTTTACCTCCGCGCTGACGAATGTGCATCAGCACCTGAGCCAACAATCCGTTATCGTGTGATAACGACTGATTAAAAAGAGAGATAAAATCATCTAATTCAGCAGAAATCGGCTGTTTGATAAGTGATAAATAGTCCATTCTTCCTTGTATTTGTTACAAAAATAAGCATTTTTTATGGTAATGATAGTATAAAATAAGGATTAATGCTTATTTTTTTGTAATTTTACAGCAAATAAAACAACTATGAACAAATTATTTCTCTTAGATGCTTTCGCGTTGATATTTAGGTCGTATTATGCTCTTATCCGTGCTCCGCGCATCAATTCAAAGGGACTTAACACGTCGGCTATCCTTGGATTTGTCAACACACTCCATGAGATCATCACGAAAGAAAACCCCGAATATCTCGGTGTTGCATTCGATGCAGGCAAGACTTTCCGTCATGAGGCCTTCCCACCCTATAAGGCTCAACGCCAAGAACCGCCTGAAGATATCGCGCTAAGTGTGCCTATCATCAAGGAAATTCTACATGCGTTTCACATCCCTATCCTTGAAGTTGAGGGCTTTGAAGCCGATGATGTCATCGGAACTTTAGCCACTAAGGCTGGTAATGAGGGTGTAGAGACCTATATGCTCACGCCTGATAAGGACTATGGACAACTCATTCGAAAGAATGTTTTCATGTATCGTCCGCGCCATGGAGGTGGATATGACATTGTGGGCGAACAGGAAATTGCTGAGAAATATGGTATCAACAAGCCCGAGCAAGTTATCGACTTACTGGCGCTAATGGGTGACTCGGCCGACAATTTCCCTGGTTGTCCCGGCGTAGGAGAGAAGACTGCAGTGAAACTTATCAATGAGTTTGGATCGATAGATGGGCTTCTTGAGCACACCAATCAACTGAAAGGTAAGATGAGAGAAAAGGTAGAAGGTGCCGTCGAAGATATCAAAATGTCGAAGTTTCTCGCAACAATTCGTACCGACGTTCCTATCGAATTAAATCTTGAAGCATTGCGATTGCAACAACCAGATGAACAAAAACTCTCTGAAATCTTTGCCGACTTGGAATTTAAAACGCTTGCAAACAAGATTCTGAACAAAACAGAACAAAAGCAAAAAAGCGTTAATGTAGAACGCGATTTATTTGCCGATATTCCGAGCAACAGCCAAGTTTGTTCAGAAAACGCGAGTTTTGAGAGCCTTAAAACCATCAAACATGAATATAAACTGATTGATAATCAAGAGGAAGCACAAAGAATTTGTGACTTTTTCAAGACAAAACAATTTCTCAGTTTAGATACAGAGACAACATCAACTGATGCAATCGAGGCAGAATTGGTAGGCTTATGCTTCGCTGTTGAGGAACATAAAGCGTTTTATGTAGCAATTCCTAACGACCGCAAACAAGCCTTACAATATGTTAATATCTTTAAGTCGGTCTATGAAGACCCGTCAATTTTGAAGATTGGTCAAAACATTAAATACGACTATGAGGTGCTAAAGAACTATGGAGTAACCCTCCAAGGCAAGATGTTTGACACCATGTTAGCGCATTATGTGCTTCAACCCGAGTTGCGACATAACATGGACTATATGGCCGAAACATTGCTAAACTATAAGACAATCCATATAGAAGAGCTTATCGGTGCACCCGGAAAGCATCAAAAGTCGATGCGCGATATTGCCCCAGAAGACGCTTATGAGTATGGCGCGGAGGATGCAGATATCACCCTTCAGCTACGAAACGTGCTCGAACCAAAGTTAAAAGAGGTCGCCATGGAAGCCCTTTTCTGGGACATTGAGACGCCACTTATCCCCGTACTTGCCGACATGGAACTCAATGGAGTGCGTGTAGACACGGCCACACTCCATGATACTGCCGAGATCTTTACAGAGCGAATGAACCGCCTTGAGCGCCATATCTACGAAGAAGCAGGCGAGACTTTCAACATCGCCAGCCCCAAACAAGTGGGTGATATCCTTTTCGGTAAGCTGCAAATCATGGAGAAACCGAAGAAAACTAAGACCGGACAATATGTCACTAACGAGGAAGTGTTGCAGTCACTACGGGCAAAGAATCCCATTGTTGAAGACATTTTAGCCCACCGAGGACTAAAGAAACTACTCGGCACTTATGTCGAAGCACTCCCCAAACTGATTCATAAGCGCACACAACATATACACACTTCGTTCAACCAAGCCCTTACGGCCACAGGACGATTATCGTCGAGTGATCCCAACTTACAAAACATTCCAGTGAGAAGTGAGGACGGAAAAGAGATACGAAAGTGCTTTGTTCCCGAGCCAGGATGCCTGTTTTTCTCAGCCGATTACTCACAGATTGAGCTACGAATCATGGCCCATCTCAGTGGTGATGAGAATATGATTGAGGCCTTCCGCGAGGGCTTTGACATCCACGCGGCTACCGCAGCGAAGATATGGCACAAGGAGATTGCCGACGTAACTCCCGAAGAACGCAAGAAGGCTAAACAGGCAAACTTCGGTATTATCTATGGCATCACCACCTATGGACTGGCACAACGCATGGGAATTGATAACAAAGAAGCTCGTATGCTCATAGAAGATTACTTCACAACCTTCCCCAAAGTGAAGGCTTATATGGAACAAGCGAAAGAAGAAGCACGCCAAAAAGGTTACGCCGAAACCCTCTTTGGACGCCGTCGTTACCTGCCAGATATCAACTCAAAGAATGGTACTGTGCGTGGCTTTGCAGAGCGAAATGCCATCAATGCGCCTATACAAGGCTCGGAAGCCGATATCATCAAGATTGCCATGATACGCATCTGGCAACGCTTTAAGGCTGAAAACATCCGTTCAAAAATGATTCTTCAGGTGCACGATGAACTCAACTTCTCCGTTTATCCAGAGGAAAAAGAGCGCGTAGAAAAGATTGTTCTCGAAGAAATGCAAGGCGCATGCCAGCTGAAAGTGCCTCTAACAGCCGATGCAGGTTGGGGAAACAACTGGCTCGAAGCACACTAAAAGGGGAGAGCAATAACTATCCTCCCCCTTTAATACTATCCGTTTCTGAACGATTCAAACAGCAATTTACGATTTCAAAAGAAGTGAAAAACAGATTAAATTCATGCCAGATGTAGCATCGTTGTATGCATAAATCAATGTATTATCATATGTTGTACATCGACTAACTCCCCATTTTGGAGAACAATTAAAACATATTTTGTTTATAATTGACGTTAGAAAACAAAGCAACGCCGTAAATATCACACCGATTAATCCCCTATTTCGCGTAAAACTTGCATGAGAGAACAAAGCAACGCTGTAGGCGTTGTACGTTTGATAGCCCAGGGTTGACGAGCGAAAGCGAAGTCTACCCTGGGTTGTTTGCCGTGAGTGGCAACAACGCTATAGGCGTTGTACCTTTTATTCCTCGGCATTTTATTGCGGCATTCCACGCAGAAAACGTACAACACCTACGGCGTTGATCTCCTCACTACATGTATAACCCAGGGTAGGCTGGCGCCAACCCTGGGCTATCAAAGGTACAACGCCTACAGCGTTGATTCACAATTGAGACATTGATTTGTACATCTCATCATCCGATTTTCACAGACCAGCGGCATGAATTAATGGTATGTTGCACGGAAACGTATAGCATCTATGGCATTGCATCGTTTATTTCATCACCCGATTTACACCATACCACGGCATGAATTAACAGAAATGGTATAACAAATACATGTTTCAACGCCATAGGTGTTGCGGTTTCGATAGCCCAGGGTTGCCAAACGATAGTGCAGGCTACCCTGGGTTAACGTATGGTTTGCGGGGAACAACGCCGTAGGTGTTGCGCTTTTTTGGATTAATCCGCCATAAATCCCCTCGTTATAACCATGTCTCCACAAAGAAAACTCAACACCTATGGCGTTGAATCTCCTTGTGAATACTCACCCGGGGTAGGCTCGTTCCTCGCCAACCCTGGGCTATCAAAAGAACAACACCTACGGAGTTGCACCATGAGCGCATTTATATTGCAAAATACATTCATTGGAATAACGGCATGACACCTACGGCGTTGACTTCCACACAACACATATAACCCAGGGTAGGCTGACGCCAACCCTGGGCTATCAAAAGCACAACGCCTACAGCGTTGAACTACAAATACATTTCAATATGCGTCGGATGATCATACCATTTACGTTATTTCACAGCATAAAAAACGGCAAATCACGCGATGATTTGCACCAAACCATTTAACCATTAATAACAAACCTTATCACCACCCCTAATTGACTCTCAAACTATCTCCTCCTTTTCCAAAACTAACTACTCCCCTCTCTCTTCGGAGAACCATAGGTCGCTGTTCGTGAAGCCTGCGAAACGAGGAAAGCAAAGGGCAGGGGGTGAGGCTTTGTCTGCCCCATATCATTTAACCATTAATAACCAACCTTATCACCACCCCTAATTGCCTCTCAAACTATCTCCTCATTTTCCAAAACTAACTACTCCCCTCCCTCTTCGGGGAACCAAAGGTCGCTGTTCGTGAAGCCTGCGAAACGAGGAAAGCAAAGGGCAGGGGGTGAGGCTTTGTTTCCAACCCCTCACAAACCACCCCCTATAAATTATCCAACGTAACAGGGATTTCTTTGCGCTTTTTCTGCGTCATTTGTTTCCCTTTCATCGCCTTTATCGCGGTAGAATCTACTTGTGCAGGCGGTTCAATGGCATAGCTTTGCCACTTCTTTACATGGCGTTCGCTGCGGTCAGAGAGCTTTCCTGTGAGGTATTTTTCAAGGATAATAGCGGCGAGAGGAGCGGCAAGATCGGCGCCAAATCCACCGTTATCAATATATACTGAGATAGCAATCTTTGGATTGTTCATAGGGGCAAAGCCGATAAACACCGAGTGATCATCGCCTGTATTCTCTGCCGTTCCCGTCTTACCACATATCTGATAGGTCGGTGTATTGATGCTTGCGCACGTGCCATTTGTTACCGCCGAGCGCATGCCGGCAATGACTTCTTCAATCGCTTTCGGTGTACCTTTGATGTTATGACGCACGGTGAACCGCTCATCGAGTGGCTTTTTGGCCGTAGGTTTGTGCACATGTGGCGTATAGAAAAACCCACGATTGGCTATGATAGCCGCAAGATTGCAGAGTTGCAGCGGTGTAGTCTTCACCTCACCCTGCCCCATTCCGAGCCACATTATCGTCTGGGCATTCCACCGATTGCCAAAAGTGCGCTGACAATAAGAGGCATCTGGAACAAAACCTCCTTGCTCATTGGGGAGATCTATGCCAAGCGGCATCCCGAGACCCATGCTGGTCATGTAGTCATACCACGTGTTTAGTGCCTGCGACTGACCTTTATACCGCGTGCGGTTCTCTATCATTGCCATGAAAGCCTTACAGAAATAAGCGTTACACGAGGTGCTAAGTGCGCCCGTAAGTGCACGTGGTGAGCTATGTTTATGACATCCGATGTGAATCTTATCACGCCAAAAACCCTCATTACACGTGTATTTTGTGTTATGGTTGATGATATTTTCGGAGACAAAAGCAATGGTATTGGCAACCTTAAACGTAGAACCAGGCGAATAAACGGTTTCGATGGCGTGATTGACCTCATCGTTTTCGTGAGACGAACTCGCCATACACAGCACCTCACCCGTAGCGGGTTCGATGGCCACAATACTCCCTTGCTTGCCCTCTAAGAGCTTGTTGGCTAACTTTTGCAAGCCCTGATTAACCGTGAGATGCTTATCTTTCGGCAGAATATGACCATGAATGGTCAGCGAAAATACAAATAAAGAGACGATTATCCCAAATTTTCTCATGTTTCGTTTTGATTATTTTGCAAACAGGCACACCGCCTTTTGCCGCATGTTCTCTAATTTTTAGTTGTGCCGAATGTGCCCTCTCTCCTTGTGAAAGCCATGCTTTAACGTGCACAAACTCACTGATTTAGCGCAATGAAAACGCCCTTTTACACCACGAAAAGAAGCCGTTTCTCAGCTATTAGTTGCAAACTTACGAAAAAAAACTAAGAATTGGGGTAGAAAAACAAAAATAAACGAGGACCTCCCCCAGCCTATTGCCGTCCCCGTTTCATAAACATCATGAAGCGCTACCAATGATTTAAAGGCAGGAAAAACGCCACACTCCAGATGGATTAAACCTCATCCGCAGATGAATTTAACCTCATTCGCCATACCTCTCCCTCTTTTTCATTCGCGATTCAGCCCATTTCATGCGGTAATTTGAGGCGAAAGGCGCCACGAAGTGAATGATCTTACCCCACGATTCAATAGCCGTTGTGCGGCCTTAAAATCCCCCTCTCTCGCCTATTCATTTCGCTTCATGCGATAGCTTCTGGCAGTGTGCCCCGTTTTCCGCTTATAAAATTTGCAAAAAGCACTAAGCGAAATAAAGTCAAAGTCGCTGGCTATCACCTTCAACGAATTGTTGGTATACTTCAATTCCGACTGAATCTGCACGATAAGCGTATTATCTATCCACTCTTTTGCCGTGATATTGGTTTCGCGTTTCACTATCATCCCCAAATAATGTGGGGTGAGACAAAGTTTCGAAGCATAGAAATCAAGCTCATGTTGGTGCTTTGCGTGGTTGTTTACCAACTTAATAAACTGCTCAGCCACTAACTTATTGCGCGACTTATACATGCCATCGAGGTTGAAATTTTGCTTATGAAGCGCCTCCACGAAGCAATAAGCCGACACTATCAGCGAACAAATCGCCTCGTTCGTAGCCTCAGAGAGTTGAGAAAGTGAATAAAGTGTGTGGAAAATCTGCTTCAAAACATGACGTTCTTTGCTGTTAGGATGCACACAAAAGCACATATCCGGAGCAAGAAGTAGTTCGGGAAGGCGACCTCCAAAAGACTTTATCAATAAGGATTTTGACACAGCAAAGCCTTCGAGTTTTGTGTTTTTATCTACCTCATCGTCGTTGATTACTACGCCACTATTAATAAACACGATGTCACCCGGACGGCAGTTGAACTTCATTGGGCCAATGGTGATATCACAAGAACCCTTTCTGATGAGCACCAAGCGTGCTGCATCAAAGCTTACATTACGGGGATTGTTGGGGATAAGTCTAAAGAATGGAGCACTATCGAGCGCCACAATATGGTCTGAACCAACATAGAGTTCACCCTCTACAATGTCTTTGTGACTCCTAAGATAAGTGGAGATTTCGCGAAAAGACATCATCGTTCCATCTTCAGAAGCTTTGTTTTGCATAATGAGTTGAGTTATTGCAAAGATAGACTTAAATCTTGAATTATTCACATTACATGGGAACAATCACGGATTTATATGCATTATTTATCTAATTTCTAAATCGTGAAAGAAGCAGATACCATTAATCGGCATCTGCTTCCGTGCTATTTTATTAATCATCCCATGGGGAATAACCAGGCCATTCATCGTCAGCCCAGAAAGGATTATCCTTTGCTCCGATATCATCGGGGTCGAGTTCGTGACTTGGATCAATAGGGACAGAGACATGAACAATTTGAGAGTCGTCCATCAGATGTTCGGCAACAAGATCAAAATAGTGTGTAACCGGACGTGTATATGCTTTTCTATTCATTGTTTTGTTTTTGTAAAGTTGTTGTTATGTTATCTTAAATTCGTGATGGAGAAGGTTGCCTTAGGGCAAGACAACCTTTTTACCATTCTGAATAAAGATACCATGTTGAGGGTTAGAAACACGTTGTCCCTGTAGGTTATAGTACACACCATCTTGCTTTTTAGTGTTGCTTTCTACGTCAGAGATACCAGCTGTATTGCCTGTTCCATCGTGAATGTTGCCATTCATCCATTCATCGTCAAAGACAAGTGAAACCTTTGCACTGCCAACCGCACCTGTAATGCCTTTGACAAAGGCTTTATGCACCTTCATATTAAATGGAGTTGCAGGAATTTTTAGCAGCGTTCCTTTGCTTGCAGACATACCAAAGAGGGGTGCAGCAGCCGTAGATTGGATGCTCTTGTCTTTCACTGTAACCCCTTCAACGATATTTTGCTCGCCAACATTTGGCGTATATTTCGCATTATCTTCCTCGCCAATAGCGTAGTAAAAGTCTGCAGGTGTGGCGCTACCATTCAGTGTTGCCAAGATAACCCCATTGTTAGCAGGCACATAGTTGTAACGGTTCACATTGCTTCCTGTGCCATTGATACTCGTCATCTTAAACAAAGTAGTACCATTATCCAAGGCAAACACGTTGCTACTCTTTACAATAAAGGCACCAACATCACTTCCTGAACCGCCTTTTTCACGCTTATATATACCAAGATCTGCATCAAATTCGCGGGCGAAAGTAGCGAAAAAGTGCTGTACTTTCACGTCATTTGGGATCTTATAATCAACCTGATTAGCATATCGTTCCCATCCAGCGTGCTCATGACCAGTAGCACTTTTATAGTCATCTAAGGCGCTTTTCTTGACGTAAATCTTTAGTGTTGAGTTGAACTCATGCTGCGTATTACCATATTCCCACTTAGTGGCACTCATGTCTTTTGTTGGATTGTTGCTCGTGAAGAAAATGCGTTTTACAGACGAACTGCCATCCGCTTTATCAAAAGCATTAAGTCCCATATAGTCAAGTTGGTTCTTAAATACCACCTCTTCAAACTTACTTGTGGCAGGAGAATCCTTCAAAGCATAGTCTCCCCAAAGGCGAATCTCGTAGACATGATTATCAGTTGAGTTCGTAACGGTCTTTGGAACAACATACGTAAAGACATCGGCTTTGGTGTCAACAACCATTACTGCCTTTTGAGAAAGCGGGAAAAATTCAGTTTCTCCGTTGCCAGTTCCGTTGACTTCTTCAAAGAATGATATGCCCAACTGTTTGAAACCACTCCAAAAAGCATTGCTGGCGAAAGCAGCTTGTGCATTCTTTCGGATACTGATTTGAATGTCGTGGGTATTGACATTGGCTGGATTGAAAGCTGAAGGGTCTACATTTGTGATTGGTGTTTGACCCAAGAAAGCGATTGTGTTGAGCTTAGCCGTGCGGTCAAATGCAAACTTATCAATCTTCGTTACCTTCTCAGGAATCGTCACATTCTCAAGTTCTTGAACGTAATAGAAGGCTTGTGCGCCAATCTCTTCAATCGTTGGAGGAAGTAAGGTATAATAAGTGTTGGCCTTTGCAGGTGGGAAAGCCTTCAACACCTTTTTGTCTTTGCTCAACAAGAAACCATCAACACTTGAATAAACAGGATTGTTTTGGTCGACGGTAAACTTCTCAAGCTTACCACATTCCTGGAATCCTGTGGGGTCAATACTGGTTACACTTGAAGGAATTACAATCTCGGTGAGGCTCTTACACGTATTAAAGGCGTCCTTAGAGATAGTAGTTACCGTGTTAGGTAGTTCTATTCTCTTCAATGCTTGAGCACCTTGGAACGCACCTTCTCCAATCGTTTGTATCTTCGCGGGCTGGTCGAAAGTAACTTTTTCCATTGCAGAATTGCCATCGAAAGCACCGCGTTCTATCGTTGTTACATTTTTGGGTATCGTAAATTCCTTTAGCTTTGTATTGCCTTTGAAGGCACCTTTTTCAATTTTTTCAAGGTCAGAAGAACCCAAGAACTTAAATTCTTCGAGATCGCTATTACTTGCAAATGCATCTCTTTCAATCGTCTTTAGCTTCGAACCATCTTCAACTTCAACTGTCTTCAACTTTGTTGGGCTGAAAGCACTCCATCCAATGTTTTCTACTGAGGCTGGAATCGTGAGATGTTCCAAGCCAGTTCCATAGAAAGAGAAAGTTCCGATGTTCTTTAATGTGCTGGGAGCTGTGAAGGTAATCTCTTTCAATGCAGCAGCTGCTTGAAAGCAATCGTTCCCAATATCCGTAAGTCCTGAGTTGAAGTTTACCTTTGTAACCTTCTGCGCATAATAGAAAGCTCTCTTATGAATCATTTGTGTTGTGGGCAGCGTTGTATACTCTCCGGCTCTTCCTGCAGGGTAAAGCACGAGCTCAGTACCTGCTTTATTGTAAATAACACCCTCTGAATCAAGCTTGTAATTAGGATTACCTGCATCTACCTTAAAGCTAAGTAGGTCGGGCGAACCCGTGATAGCACCATCTTCAATCGATGTAACTGAAGATGAAATCTCAATATTTCGCAAGTTACGTACAGAGTAAAAAGCACCTTCTTTAATTGTCTTTACATCATTAAGTTTAACAGCTGTAATGGTCTGTACTTGTGCAAAAGCACCATCTTTAATAGTTTCTACACCAGCAGGAATCTCATAATACTCCCCAGGACGCTTTGCATGAGAAGGGTCAATGGATAGAGGTGCATCGTAATTTGTGTCTATTATACCTCCCTTATTATTCGGATAAGATACTAAAGTCTTGCCATCTTTCGTAACAACTACCCCATCTATGTCTTGAAAATTAGGGTTTGTAGCGGCTACTTTAATTTCTTTCAAGTTGGTTGCTGACGTGAAACCATTTCCTTCTTGATTAGTCGGGAGATACTTTAATGACGCAGGAAGATTGATGCGTGAAAGCTTTCCAGCCTTTTGAAAGCCATTCGTGGACACACCGACAACGCCTTCTGGTACCGTAAATTCAAGTCCACCGACACCGAAAGGTGTACCATCTTTGGCGACAGGATAAGCGGAAAGATATTTTCCTTCAGCCTTATTCTCATAGAGCACACCATCAGTTGCTGAATACTTTGAATTTCCGGCGTCGACTGTAATGGCTTTAAGTCCTTCCATATATGAGAAGGCTCCATCCTTAATGTCAGTCACTGTAGCAGGAATATTGATGCTCGTGATGTTACTCCCCTTAAAAGAATTGGCATTAATCGTTGTAACACTACTCGGAATTGTGACCGAAGTTGCATTCGGAACTGTACTATTTGCTGCAATAGCGGTTACCTTAAAAGTGTACTGATTGTTAGGATCTGCAACGGTTCCAGGGATATTTAGCGCTCCCGCTAAATTGGAAGAAACGAATTTTACCTCATACTTTGCAGGATGACCATCATGGGCTACGTCCATATAAGTAACCTCATAGGTAATCCCATCCCTTGTAAACTGATTACCTACAATAATTGCGCTCACAGTGTTCGCATAAAAAAGAGCGAGCAAAATGAACAATAAGAATCTACTTGTTCTCATAAGTCTAATATTTGTATGTTTGTATTGTCGAGTTATAATCTGTGACATCGAACTACATATCCCATGCAGTTTTACACTATAATGTACCATTTTTGGGTATCAAAGAATTGCATTAGTGGTTGCTTTACCAAGTGAATACAATCAAGATCCGGCCGAATCTGAGTACTATTTATAGTTTAATTTTTGTGTTGGCCTGATTACTTATCAAGCATTTGTATTGTGAGCGCAAAGATAAATAGAAAAAATTATTAAATTTTCTCTTTTGATATAGAAAAAGTTTCCATTGAAGCTAAATAGTTTTCCCATTCGTAAATATCCATTCTTCAAAAGTAACCATATTCTCTTTTGTTATAAAGTATCACACGCGTGCAAACATTTTTTGTTATAGAAAATTACTTTTTATCTGTAAACATGAGTTTTTTGTTTTCCTCTCCACCTTTATATTAATATATGCTTATAAATAGAAAGGAAAGAGGAAGGTGCTGAAAAGTAACATCATTGGCATCATCTTGACTCGTTCGCCCTTAAAGAACATAAAAAAGGATAATTCTTTCGGGTATTCCAAAAGATTGCGTTAATTTTGCAAGAACAACTGAATGAGAAGACAATGAGTTTGACAAGCATCGCAGGAAAGTTGTTCCTGCCACGACAAAAAGATTTGGAACGCTATGCCACAGAGGCCGTGAAGATGCAGCAAAAGGTGCTAAAGCGTCTTATTGAACATGGCCGTCATACCGAGTATGGGCGCAGGTTTGGCATGCAAAGCAGTCGTTATGAAGACTTTGCACAAGGTATTCCTGTTGTCAGCTACGAGGAACTGAAAGGCGATATCGACCGCATGCGCCACGGAGAAGCCAATGTTCTATGGCCCGGTCGTGTCAAATGGTATGCAAAATCATCAGGAACAACCAACGACAAGAGCAAGTTTATCCCCGTCTCTAAAGACGGATTGAACCATATTCACTATGCCGGTGGCGCAGATGTTGTAGCACTTTACCTGCGTAATAACCCTCAAAGCAGACTCTTTGATGGCCGTAGTCTCATCCTCGGAGGTAGTCATTCACCCAACTATAATGTGGCAAATTCTCTCGTCGGAGACCTCAGTTCAATCCTCATTGAGAATATAAACCCATTGGCAAATCTCGTCAGAGTGCCTAAGAAATCGACTGCTTTGTTAAGCGATTTTGAATTAAAACGCGACCTCATTGCACGTGAATGTCTTCATAAAAACGTAACAAACATCTCTGGAGTTCCAAGCTGGATGTTAAGCGTTTTGGTGCGTGTTATGGAACTATCGGGCAAGGAACACCTTGAAGAAGTGTGGCCAAACCTCGAAGTTTTCTTTCATGGTGGCATTGCGTTTACACCTTATCGACCGCAATATGAGATGCTCATCACGAGCCCAAAGATGCACTATATGGAGACGTATAATGCCAGTGAAGGCTTCTTTGGCATTCAAAGCGATTTCCAAGATAAGAGTCTTTTGCTGATGACCGACTATGATGTGTTCTATGAATTCATTCCAATGGATGAGTTTGGCACCGACAATCCAACGATTGTTCCACTCGAAGATGTGCAAACAGGCATTAACTATGCCATGGTAATCACCACGAGTTGCGGTCTGTGGCGCTATGTTATTGGCGACACTGTGAGCTTCACGAGTACGAATCCCTATAAGTTTGTCATCACCGGTCGCACCAAATACTTCATCAATGCCTTTGGCGAAGAGCTCATCATGGACAATGCTGAGAAGGGTTTGGCTTATGCTTGTGCGCAGACTGGGGCAGAAATCAGCGAATACACTGCCGCACCTGTCTTCATGGATAGCAAGGCAAAGTGTCGCCATCAGTGGCTCATTGAGTTTGCAAAAGCACCTGATTCTCTTGAACGCTTTGCCACTTTGCTTGACAAAAAGCTACAAGAAATCAACAGCGACTATGAGGCTAAGCGCTTTCATGACATCACTTTGCAACCGCTTGAAGTGGTTCTTGCACGCCCAGGACAATTCAACGACTGGCTCAAAGCAAAGGGAAAGCTTGGCGGACAACATAAAATTCCGAGATTAAGCAATAGCAGAAAGGTTATCGAAGAGGTGATGAATACCTCCCCTTCGCCCTCTCAGGGAGAGGAACGCCTATCCAATTGAGCCTTATCTCATGAAAGAAAACAAGAGCGCTATGTGGAAATATATCAAGAAAATCAAGCTATTCACAAATCGTTTACAGCTTGGATCTCCTGGTTTAACAAAAGAAAAGAGGAGTCAAAATACAGCTCAAGTTAGCCAGTCTCTATGGGTTCTCCCCTCCTTGAAAGGGATAGGGGGAGGTCTCTCCCTGCTGTTGACGGTTATTATCGGGGGAGTTTTCACCTCGTGTGCACGCATGGGAAACCCTGATGGAGGTTGGTATGATGAGACACCCCCTAAGGTTTTGGGGGCCACGCCTGCCGACAAAGCCACTGAGGTGAAGGCACAGAAGGTGAAAATCAGCTTTGATGAGTTTGTAAAAATCGACAATCCAACAGAAAATGTGATTGTCTCTCCACCCCAATTACAGGCTCCTGAGATTAAGGCTACAGGCAAATCTATCGAAGTTAAGCTGCTCGATTCGCTGAAAGCCAACACCACTTATACCATTGATTTCAGTGATGCAATCAGCGATAACAACGAGGGTAACCCCCTTGGTAACTACACTTACAGCTTCTCTACGGGTGCAGAAATCGACACGATGGAGGTCTCTGGTTATGTCGTTGCAGCCGAAAACCTCGAACCAGTGAAAGGAATCCTTGTCGGTCTCTATGCAAATCTGGCTGACTCGGCCTTTGAAAAACAACCCATGTTGCGTGTAAGTCGCACGGATAGTCGTGGTCATTTCGTCATCAAAGGCGTCAAACGTGGCACCTATCGCGTATATGCCTTGCAGGATGTTGACGGAAACTATCAGTTCAATCAAAAGAGTGAGATGATTGCTTTCAATCATGAGCTCATCAAACCCTCGGTGATGGACGACACCAGACAAGACACTTTATGGTCTGATTCCCTGCATATTGCCGACATCAAACGCGTGGGATATGCCCATTTTCTGCCCGATAACATCACGCTGTGTGCCTTTCATGAGGTGCTCACAAGCCGCTATCTGCTAAGTGTTACGCGCAATGAAGCCAACCATTTTGCCGTGAATTTCAGTTATGGTAATCCCAAATTACCACAAATAAAAGGCCTGAATTTCAACGCACATGATGCCTTTATCGCCATTCCTAACGCCAAACGCGACACCATCGACTATTGGTTGCGCGACACAGCCTTGGTCAATCAAGACACGTTGCGCATGGAAATGACTTATCTCATGACCGATTCGGCGGGCCAACTCGTTAGTCAAACCGACACCCTTGAGGTGTTGTCGAAACAGCCTTACGAGCGAAGAATGAAACAACTCAAGGCTACCTATGAGAAATGGCAAAAGCAACAGGAGAAGTTGAAAAAGAAAGGAGAGGATTATCAGACGGAGATGCCACGACCAACGCTGGCTATTCGCATGCAAAACACCAATGAAATAGATCCCGAAAAGCGACTGCAGTTGCAGTTTGAAACGCCAATTTCTACCATCGACACCACGAAAATACACCTCTATACAAAGGTAGACTCGCTGTGGTATCGTGCCAACTACCAACTGCTGCCTGCCGCCCGACGCAATGCCGAGGGGCACTTTGTGCGGCCTGACTCGCTGAAATATGGCATGAACTATGAGATTTCGGCTGATTGGAAGCCCGGACAAGACTATAGTTTTGAAACCGACAGCACAGCCTTTACCGACATCTATGGGGCTGTTACGCCGAAATATAAACAAGGATTCAAGGTGAAGGGCGACGACGAATTTGGCTCTTTAGTCATCACGCTAACGGGCTTGGATGGCCAACCCTGCATCGTTCAACTGCTCGACCGCAACGACAAAGTGATTAAAGAGGTTGCAGCCGAACACCAACAGGCCGAATTCTATTATCTCAAACCCGAGACTTACTACCTGCGTCTCTTTGTAGACAGTAACCACAATGGCATCTGGGACACGGGCGACTATGCCAAAGACCGCCAGCCTGAGGCTGTATACTACTACCCGGGAAAGATTGAATGTAAGGCGAAATGGGACTTGACGGAAAGTTGGAACCCCACTTCCACCCCACTCTATCAGCAAAAACCTGGCGCTATCACAAAACAAAAGGCCGACAAACAAAAGACTATCAGACGACGGAATGCCGAGCGTGCGAAGCAAATGGGCCTTCCCTATACGCCTGAAACCAACCCTCGCTAAGTAAAAAAAGATAGGAAAGAAAGGAAAGAAAAGATGAAACAACAACGTAAACTCCTACTGCAAGCAGCCTCAACAATGCGCCGCTATGCCCTCGTGGCCTTGCTTTTGTGCAGTGCAACGATGGTGGCCAATGCCCAAGAAGGGCCATGTGCCTTCCGAAACACCGCGTTTAAATCGGGCGAATTCCTCACCTACAACCTCTATTACAACTGGAAATTCGTGTGGGTGAAAGCCGGAACAGCCAGCATGTACACCGTGCAGAGCCGCTATGAAGGCAAGAATGCCTATCGCTGTAGCCTCACTACACGTGGCAATGGCAAGCTCGATAACTTCTTTGTTCTGCGAGATACGCTGCTCTGTTATAATAGTTTGAACATGGAACCGCTGTATTTTCGCAAGGGCGCACGTGAGGGAAAGCGCTACACAGTGGATGAAGTCTTCTACAATTACAACGGAGGAAAGGCCAATGTTCGCCAGCACCGACTCCACAACGACGGCTCAAACACGTGGGTGAAACATAGTTATAGCGACTGCGTCTACGACATGTTGAGCATCTTTATGCGTGCCCGCTCCTTCGATCCGGTAAACTGGAAGAAGGGAACGGCTATCAGTTTCCCTATCGTTGACGGCGATGATCGCACCCCAGCTGAATTGCGTTTCGACGGAAAGGCTACGATAAAGGCGGATAACGACGTTAAATATAACTGCTTGAAATTGGCTTATCTCGAACTCGATGACGGCAAATATAAACGCATTGTCGACTTCTATGTGACCGATGATGCCAATCATGTGCCCGTGCGTCTTGACATGTATCTGCGCTTTGGGGCTGCAAAGGCGTTCTTGGTCGGGGCAAAAGGACTCAGAAATTAACGCTATGCCGTGTTTGCATCCATAGCAATGATTTACACAGCGATACAAAATAAGCCGCTTATACGCAACGATAAGCGGCTTATTTTGATTCTTTTCGTGTACAGGGCTGCCGAACTTTGTCAACCGAGCGAAAACGCGTTGCAATATCCTTTCACGCAAACTAGCTTTTGAACTGCCGTTAATCAGGCGGTGATTCCGCTCATTTCATCGCGCAATGTTCGTTGAATTGCGCCACCTTTTGCACCAAATCTCAAACCTCCTCTATATCAAGCGCTTGGCCACACACGGCAACACGTTCCATCTCCGCATCTATTCTCCGCACCATGCACATGGCCTTGGCGAGCCGTTTAGTCCATGATTTAGCGACCAGCATAGCCCAACGAGAGCACACTGATTGTCACCTCGCCTGCCCGCGCCAATTCTTTTGCACAGGCAAGCATTGTGGCTCCTGTCGTAATTACATCGTCGATGAGCAACACATGATGTCCGCGCACTCGTTCAGGATGATGTAATTGAAATGCGCCCTTAACGTTTTCGCGCCGCCGTTCAATGGTTTGCTGCGTCTGACTGCCCTTGTAATGAAGGCGGGTTAGGATGTGTTCGTCAATCGCAATGGAAGTAACGTGAGCAATTCCCTCGGCAATCAACAGACTCTGATTATAGCCGCGCTCCCGACATCTGCCGCGAGTCAGTGGCACAGGCACTATAAAATCGATGCCTTCAAAAAAGCCTTCAGCCTTCAATTCTGTGGCCATGAGTTCGCCAAGTCGCTGTCCGATGGTGGCCTGATGCCTGTATTTCAGTGCATAAATGGCCTTACTGATAGGGGCATGCGCGGCATAAACAACCCAGGAGGCACCGCGTTCAATCGGCACCTGCTTCCAAAATAGGCGACAAACGGGATTGTCGCGTGCCTCAACGGCATAGTGAGTGCGTGGCAGATGACGGTTGCAGGTGGTGCAAACCGCGTGTTCGGTGGGCGCCAACCGATGCTGACAAATCACACAGGCGCGTGGTTTGACAACCTCTTTCACATGCCGTAACAGGCTAATCATCCAAGCTTTCGCCAATTTCTTCTATGCAAAGTCGAACCAATCGCATGTCAAATCCCCGCCCCAAAGCATACTTCATGAGCTTCATTGAGCGTTCATAGTCGTTGCGACCCTTTATCGTTGGCCACTTATGTTGAATGAGAGGGCGAAGTTTTTCTAAATACATCTCGTCGGGAATCTCCTCAAAGAAGGGGTCGGAAAGACTTCGCGGAATACCTTTTAGATAAAGCGCCTGCTCCACTTTTCGCCGTCCCCAGCCATTAAATTCTATCTTGTCTTTGATAAACGCCTCACAAAAGCGGGCATCATCCACAAAGTGATGGGTTGTGAGATAGGCCATGATACGCGCTTGCGCCTCATCATCAATCTCCCACTTCCGAAGTTTTTCGAGCATCTCTTGTGTGCAATGTTCTCCTTTTGCACATAGCGTTGCCAATCTATTTTGAGCTTGTTGTTCTGTCATAAGAAGAAAATAAAGCCTCACCCCCACCCCCTCTCCAAGGAGAGGGGAGCCGCTGAATGAGGCTACTTGTATTTTGTTTATGAATAATTATTTATATGTTGTTACGTAATAAGATTGAAAAGAGCCTTTCTGTGCATCCTTTTCTCAAGCTCAAACTCCCTCCCTTGGGGAGGGTCGGGGTGGGTATCAGTCTTTTCGGGCTATCACTACCCTCTCCTTTCCATATTGGTCGGTCTTCACTTCCACCTGCTCATAGCCCATATGCTCCAACATCTTGCATGTCTCTTCGGCATAAATGGGATTGATTTCAAACGCCAGCATGCCGGATGGTTTGAGGTGGGAGAGACCGTAACGGGCTATGGAACGATAGAAAAGAAGTGGGTCGTTGTCGGGCACGAAAAGGGCCGTGTGAGGCTCATGTGCCAAGACCTGTTCGGTCATGTCCTTGCGCTCGCGGTCACAAACATACGGAGGATTGGACACGATGATATCAAACGGCGTGGCCGCGAGTGCTGCTTCATCGAGCGAAAGCACGTCATGCCACTCAAAATTCACCTGAGCTTGCAGACGATGTGCATTCTCTCGTGCCGTGAGTAGGGCCTCGCCACTGATATCCCAGGCTGAAACACTGCTGTTCCAAAGGTCGAGTGCGAGGGTGACGGCAATACATCCACTACCTGTTCCAATGTCTAACACACGCAGGGGCACAGGCGGTTGCAACGCACAATAAGATTGGTTATATGCCGAAAGAATTGTTTCGCAGAGCACTTCTGTCTCAGGTCGTGGGATAAGTACATGGGGATTGACCACGTAATCACGCCCAAAGAAGCGTGCCGTCCCCGTGACATATTGCACCGGAATGCCTGCTTCCAACTGCTGAAGTGACGTTTCCAAACGCTGTTGTTCGGCAGTAGTGAGGTTGTCAAGACCGCCGGAATAGAGGTCGGTCAGCGTCAGTTGGAACAATTCTTCCACGAGCGTTCTGACAACAGCTTTGGCTTCTCGCTCATCATAATGAGGCAACAAACGCTGCCATAAGTTACTATAAGTCATTGATTTCATTAAGTTTTTGAATAAAATCCATGCGTGCCTGTCTCACCTCTTCTTTCGCCTTGTCGTCAAACAACGCATTAAGGTCGAGATAATTATTCTTATGCCGGTCGGCCGAAGCATTATCCAAGAGTTCTACAATGTGGCCCATGCGCAGATGGTCTAAGCTTAGTGCCGGCTGATAACGCTCGTCTTCATCCTTAGAAGTGGCAACCACCGTAACGAGTTTCACACGTTCCAACCGCATCAAAGCATCGCTAACAAGGCGCACAGGAACTCCCGTGAGCTGCTTTAAAGCCAAGACTGTCAGTGCAGGCTGGCCCTCGCTGAATCGCTTGGTGATATGTTTCATCACGAGCAAAGCAATCTTTCGTCGGTTGGCCTCACTGATATCGTGTGGACTTATCATGTATTCGTAGTAGTCAAAATACTGGTTCATATAACACAATTCGGCACAAAACAGGCAGATATACCACGATATTTGCATCCATAACATGAATAGAGGCAGCGCGGCAAGTGACCCATATACCGCGTTATATCCAGAGAGAAAGAGTTGTCCATGCACGTAACCCCACTGCACAAGAAGCATGGCAATAGCGGCCAAGATGGCTGGACCGACAACGGCAGTGAACTTCACTCGCGTGTTGGGCATCACCATAAAGAGTGCCACAAAGATAAGCGTCAGCACAACAAACGGCAGTAAGCTCACCACAACGCGGGCGATTGGACCCAGAAGAAAGAAGGTTTGCAGGTGCTCAGTAGTAGTGTTTGCAATGATACTTACGCCTGACATGACGATGATAATCACGGGTACAAGGAACATCATTGCAAGGTTATCAGAGAGGAATCTGCCGATAGATCGCTTCGTGTTTACTTGCCAAATGATGTTGAAAACGCTTTCAACGTTATAGATAAGACTTAGTACACTGTAGAGCATAAATAGCAAACCAATGCCTATAAACAAGCCTGTTTGCGCGTGCTGTAAATAGGAATCAGCCAAGGCAATGATAGAGTTGGCGGCCTCGGGCTGGCTACCTAACGATGTGCGCAGCCACGTTTCGATGTATTGAGAGAGGCCAAAGCCGCGACCAATCGCAAAGATAAGGGCGAAGATGGGCACGATAGCGAGAATCGTACTGAATGAAAGTTGGGTGGCATAGTCCACATGTCCGCGCTCAATAAATAGCTTGACAGCCATATAAATCTTGCGAATGACATTCATTCCGATGCGTTTCCATCGGCTATTTTCATGGTCATCCTGTCGCCAGGTGCCAAAAACCATGAAATATTTGAGTTTAGATCGTTTATTCATGCAGTTGCAAATTTAAGGAAATAAAGTTAGGTTTGCAATGAAATGGGATTCAAATTTTTCGTTCTTCTGCCTCAACATCGCTGCTGAAACCATGCGATGCTGCCCACGTAGGCATGCTTTCGGCGCACTATTCCCCCTGCTTTTTCATGTTGCGAGGGTGGTGGTTGAGAATCTCTTCGCGCAAGGTGGTTGTGTCGATATGCGTATAGATTTCGGTTGTTCCAATGTGTTCATGACCGAGCATCGCCTGAATGGCACGCAGGTCTGCCCCACCCTGCAACAACGCCGTAGCGAAACTATGGCGCAAGGTGTGGGGAGAAATGGTCTTCTTGATGCCAGCTTCCTCAGCCTGTCGCTTGATCATGATGAGTATCATCGTGCGAGTGAGGTGATGACCACGGCGATTGAGGAACACAAAGTCTTCCTCTCCGGGTTTGATATCAAGGTGAACGCGGTCGGAAAACCATAGGCGTAACTCTTTGATGGCACGTGGAGAAATGGGCACAAGTCGCTCTTTCGACCCCTTGCCGAGCACGCGAATGAAGCCATCATCAAGGTAAAGTTCGGAGAGTTTCAAGTGGACCAGTTCGCTCACACGCAATCCACAAGAGAACAACACCTCAATAATTGTGCGGTTGCGCTGGCCTTCTGGTTTGCTGAGGTCTATGCTTTCTTCCAATCGGTCGACCTCTTCGGTGGACAGCACCTCGGGTAAGTGTTGGCCCAAAACAGGCGATTCGAGCAATTCTGTAGGGTCATTGTCGATATAACCATCCAATAACAGGAAGCGAAAGAACGAGCGAATGCCACTCAATATGCGTGACTGCGAGCGTGGACCGATATGAAACTCGTGCAGAGAAGCGGCAAAATGCTGCAAGTCTTCAAGCTGCAGGCTCAGCAAATCGCGTTCTTCACGCTTGCAATAATCAATGAGCCACGCGATGTCATGACTGTAGGCATCGAGCGTATTGGGCGAATAATTGCGCTCTAACTTTAGATAACGCAGATAGGCCTTTAAGATATTGGCACTGCTTTTCTTGTCGGTTTCCATTTATTTTATTATTTTTGCTGCTGCAGCCTTTGTCCAACAATGAAGCGTTATGACTGCATGTCTATCACCATTGCTGCAAAGATAAACAAAAAAACCGAATATATGAAGATACAAATCATCAATGGTCCCAATCTAAACTTATTGGGAACACGCGAACCCGGCATCTATGGCAGCAGCTCGTTTGAGGCTTTCCTGCCGAAACTTCAAGCGCAGTTTCCTGATGTTGAGCTGCATTATTTCCAGAGTAATGTAGAGGGTGAGCTCATCAATCAGATGCAAGCGGTGGGCTTCGACGCTGATGGCATCGTGTTGAATGCCGGCGCCTACACCCACACGAGCATTGCCCTGCACGATTGTATCCGTGCAATTGCGTGCCCTGTTGTTGAGGTTCACATCAGCAATGTGTTCAAACGAGAGGATTTCCGCCACCATTCTTTCTTGAGTCCAGCCTGTCTTGGTGTCATCTGTGGCTTCGGTCTGCACGGCTATGCCATGGCCATTGATGCACTGATTGACCACCATTCAAACGCAAAATAGGGTATGAGCAGACACGGAGACGCTCAGGTTGACGCACTGCAACACGTGGAAGACCCTATCAACGACTACATAGCACAGCACATCGACGCAGAAGACGACTATCTTTATCGCCTTTATCGCGCCACAAACATCCACACCATACACGGTCGAATGGCCAGCGGACACATCCAAGGTAGGTTGTTAAAGATGCTCGTCACCATGATTCAGCCCCGCAATGTGCTTGAAGTGGGCACGTTTAGTGGCTATAGTGCCCTCTGCTTAGCCGAGGGATTGCCGCCCGAAGGCAAACTCTATACGTTTGAAATCAACGACGAAATGGAAGACTTTACGCGTCCATGGATAGCGCAATCTGCCGTGGCCGACAAGATTGTTTTCACCATTGGAGACGCTAATGTGCTGGCTCCGAAGCTCGGAATCACGTTTGATTTGGCCTTCATTGACGGCGATAAACGCACCTATATCGAGACTTATGAGATGACAATGCGCCTGCTTCGAACGGGCGGTTACATTCTTGCCGACAACACCTTGTGGGATGGTCATGTCATCGACCCAGCCTATGACCACGACCAACAGACGATAGGCATACGCGCATTCAACGACCATGTCAAGGCCGATTCACGTGTAGAAAAGGTTATTCTGCCGCTGCGCGATGGACTTTCTCTCATCCGAAAGATTAAAGATTAAATCCATTTTAAACCCAAACACTGATGGGAAGGAACAAATTTTCACAACAAGAGATTCACGAAATCGGTAGGTTGCTGCGACTAAAAAATGCGGGCAACCGACTGAAACAAAAGATGATACGACACGATTTGCGTGTAGACTATGAATTTAACATCTCTGATTTCAACGAACCCGGTAAGGCTTTTGGAGAAGAAGAACTGCAACAAGCCATTCAACGCGGTGCAATCCAAGTCCTCGACGATGCCACGATTGCGGCCATGAAGGCTAAACGGGCACGCGACAAGGCACGGGATGAGGCTGAAAAGCAGCAGGAAGCAAAGGCCGAAGGAGCCGTAGACTGGAAGGAAGCCATGAAAGAATGGGAGGCATGGCAACAGGAAGAGGACCGCAAAGAGGGTGTATAAACACGCTGATTGCAGTCTTTTTATGCCATCAACTCCATGACTTCACACGATAAAATGCCACGAATCAGCGCATGACCTCACCGCCAATCTCTGCACAAGGCACGGCATTGGCGGTGAGCGCGCTTAGATTTCTTTCGTAAAGCGCTCGGGAATCACGGGCATCGCACCGGCTTGTGTGCACACATAGGCACTCACATTGACAGCCAACTGATGAGCCTCTTCAAGGGTTTTCCCTGCGAGTAAGGCTGCACAGAACGACGCTGTGAAGCTATCTCCGGCCCCAACGGTGTCGGCAACCTCAACTTGTGGGGTTTCGATAAACGACTTAACAGCCGGTCCAAAGACATAGCTGCCATTGATACCACAGGTGACGATGAGCATCTTTAGATTGTATTTACCGAGTATCAGCCAGCATTTGTTTTCAATATCCAAGCCGGGATAGCCAAAGAGTCGACCGATGGTGATGAGTTCTTCGTCGTTGATTTTCAGAATATCACACGCTGCCACCGACTCACGAATAATGTCTTTGGTGTAGAAATTCTGTCGAAGATTGATGTCAAGCACCTTTAAGCAGTCTTTCGGAGTAGCCTTGAGAAACTGTTGAATGGTGTTGCGTGAAACACTGTTACGCTGTGCCAATGTGCCAAAACACACCACTTGCGCACGCTTTGCAGCAGCTTCAATCTCCTCATTAAAAGGAATATTGTCCCACGCCACATCCTGTTTGATGTCATAAGTGGGCACTCCCTCTTCGTCAAGTGTCACTTGTACGGTGCCCGTTGGCTCTGCAACAATCGGCATGATATAAGGAAGTTTGACGGCATCGAGTTCTTTTCGTGTCTGATCGCCAAGGATATCATTGCCCAACGCACTGATGGCTACGGCGTCATAACCAAACTGATGTACGTGATAAGCAAAGTTAACGGGGGCTCCTCCAAGCTTAGTGCCTTGAGGAAGGCAGTCCCATAACGACTCTCCGATACCCACAATCGTTCTTTTTTCCATAGGAATTTTGTTTTATAGTCCCCCACACGCTTCCTCCTTCTGAATGAAAGAAGTAGGGTGGTGAGGCCTGTTAGTTAATAATTGTGTTTTATGTTATCTTCTCTGTTCGTGCATCTTGCAGGCTGAACGCCCTTTTCTTGCACGCCGATGTGTTTCATTTGATACGCTTGTGGCTGTGCCCTTATCGGCTAAGTCTGCCCTTATGCCAAGCCCATGACAGGCCCATGACGCTTTATTTCAAGTCATAAATCGTTACGCGCGCACCCTTACTAACCGTCAATTTATCGTAAGGCACCTTGGGAAACACCAGATTTGTCATCGCCATTCGACCGCTTGCATCGAAGGCTTCAACGCTACATTTGTCGATGAAGAGACGCAACTGAGTGAGCTTTCCGTGTGTCGGTGCGATGGTAATGGCCTTGAAATGATTGCTGAAATCTGTGAGTCCGCTCGCTGTTCTGTCCATACTGAACGTGTGATCTTTGGGCTGATAGGTCATCACCACCTGCTCATGGTGGGCATTGTTGAGGGTAATCGTGGTGGGTTGTGCCTGCGAACGAAGGTCGATGAGTATCTCACAAGCTGCTGTGGGATGGCTCACCTTATCACCACGCAAGGCCAACAGCTCTCTTGAAGGCGTGACACTGACATAGGTTTCGCCCTGATCGACAAACAAACCGAGGTCGCGTGGCACGCTGTTGGCACTGCGAAACTGCTGTGTCGGCACCTGATTGCCATACTGCCAATTGCTCATCCATGCCATGGCCACACGCCGATTGTCGGGTGCATTGTCAAAGGTCACGGTGGCATAATGGTCTTTTCCATAGTCCATCCACTTCGTTACCTTGGGCTGACTCTCACAAACAAACTTATGACCATCAAAAGATCCCACGAAATATTGCGTCGCACTGCCTCCAAAAGGGCCTCCGGGATTGATGTTACAAAGCAGCAACCACTTCGCCTCTTTCGTGCCTTCGACAGGTAGTTTCATAAGATCGGGGCACTCCCAAACGCCATCATGGTTGCCATATTCACGTCCAAACGCACTCTCAAATGTCCAGTTTTTCAAGTCCTTTGAACTGTAGATATTCATCTGTTGGCCTGCCGCGAGGATAAGATTCCAGGCATTGAGGTCGGCATTCCAAAACACTTTAGGGTCTCGAAAGTCGGGAACTTTATCGGTCAATATAGGGTTTCCATCATATTTTGTGAAGCTCATTCCGTTGTCACTACTATGGGCTAAGCTCTGCACCTGACTTGTTCCAGCCGATGTATAGAAGGCAACAACGGCGTCTTTTCCCATGCCGGCACTATTGGTTTTGTCTACAACTGCCGACCCACTAAAGATAGTTCCCAACCCATCGGGACGGATAGGACAACCTTCAAAGGTCCAATGCACGAGGTCTTTCGACGTGGAATGACCCCATGTCATGTTCTCCCATTGCGAGCCATAAGGGTTATATTGGAAATAGAGATGCCACACGCCATCTTTATAAAACATGCCATTGGGGTCGTTCATCCAGCCCCAGAGTGGGGTGTGATGATAGAGAGGACGATATTTTTCGCGGTTTTTCGTGTCAAAATGTGCCACACTTTGCATGGCTTTCCAAGCCGTAAAGTCCTTGACATCGCCTGTAGAATGTCGCTCGTTATGAAACGTTACATCGAGCAACACAGGTTTATTTGTGTAGCGGCCCAGGTCCAACGGCACGCTATAATCAACGTGGTCGGCAGCTAACTTCACGTTGAGTGTCTCAACAACCTCATTGTCTACAATCACGCTTAGCGCCGCCTGGGCTTCATCTTCCTCAATAGGGAGCAGCAGATAGCGTTGCTCTGGGGTGAGACTTACTAACACATGATTGTCACTGAGCGATGAGATTTTCATCGGCACTGACTGAGAAAATGCTTGAGTTATCATCATCCAGCAAATTAATAAACATAACATTCGGGGATGACGAAACTGCCTTCGCACCCACGTTAACTTCATTTTAGCGTGTACTTGCATTTTATTTCTTGTTTAAGTTACTTTTTTCTGAAACCTCTCCATTGTGCTTTTCTGCATCAACGAGCGCCACAAAAGAGTAGGGGAGAAGGCAAACGGAAGACTGCCATGGGGCATCACAAGACCGCATAAGACCGAAACACGCACACAACTCATGAGAACATGGATTGCACGCCCACCTGAATACTCTCTGCAACTGTCGTTGTTAAGCGTGCTCCTGCCGGTGTCTGACACGCTGATTGCTTTCGGGGAGGTGTCTGAAGAACAGCCAACAGGAACACAAATAGAGTTGGTTCAAAGATAGAAAAGAATTGATGAAAGTCCAAACAAAACCTCATTTATTTTTTCTTTTTCATCAAACCTCTTCGTTTTGTCCTCGTTCTTGTTTCTTTTTTCCGCTTTCATGCCATGCCTCAGGCAGTCAAACTGCCCCCAGAACTCATCGAAACAGAAAGATGAACTCATCGAAACGAAAAGAAGACAGAGCAATCATCACGATCACTCTGCCCCTGTTTCAAAACAAAAAAATATAACCTTTAATATGACCAAACATTCTTTTCTCGTCGCATGCTTGTAGGCCTTACCGAGCCACGACTATGGCTCATGCGCCACAACTCGCGTCCTTTGCAGCCTAATTATCCAACACCTTCGTGCTGTTTTCTTTCCGAGCTTGGCGCGATAAGCCTTCCGAATCAGGAGAAGCGATGGCGCCCAACAGGGCAGTGGCTAACGCAATAATGATTTTAATGACTAACTTCCATTGATTACTTCTTATTTTATCCATGATGTTTTTTGTGTTTTAATGTGATTTGTAGCGATTGTTTTTCTCTATTTTCAGTGTTGTCTGCGGCATAAAACCATAGCATTGGAGGCGCAATCATCTGTTTTCCGTCTGCCCTTCCGCCTGCAAGAGCAGGGTGGGAGAGGGCAGAGGCTGTTGTCGGGTGACGGGATGAGGCCCCTACTTTGCAAGACTTCATGCCAGCAGACCGATGCGCTCACGCAACGTTAACCCTGAGGCTGCGTCTTTTTCTTCTTCTCAATGGTATACTGAGTGCTTTCCTGCACCACCGCACCACTAAGCATTGGTTTGATCAACTTACGCGAATCACCGTCCTTATGCGACTCAGGCATGAAGATGACACGCATGTTCTTGACGTGCTTCAAGGGGTTAAAGCCCTTGGCTGTCTCGGCACCTTTCGTGCTGATTCCAATCTTAAACGTGCCAAAACCATCGAGTTTCACACGCTTAGAGTCCTGAATCTGCATCGTCATCACCTCGACAAGTTCGGTCAAAACGGCCTTCACGTCGCTCTTCTTCATAGAGCAGTTGCGCTCGATGATAGCCGAAATGTCGTCAAGGTTGGCTGTACCATTGTGGATAGCACGTGCATAATACTTGCCGAAACCAGCGTTTTTCTTGTTGTTGTTCTTGTAAATCTTGTAAATAACTGCCATAATTGTTACCCTTTCTTTGGTTTAGTTTGTTAATAATTTTACGATAGTTTTTCCGTACGGAATATTGCGAAACGTTTGCTTTCAAATGGATAGTTCCTTCGCTTTGTGTCGGTTGCGGCTGCTATCTCTGCGATAACTCACATGGAGCCACATGCAACCATTGTTCATGACGTGCTCAAAGAGCAGCTGATCGAAGTCCAACACATGCTTGATATAACGAAAATAGCGCCGTCCCATCTCCTCATTGGAGACATGAATATCGGCGGCTTCGCCTTTGAGATGCTGCGAGTGAGGCTCTCCGAAAAGTGCCTCGTTAACGGCTTTTGAGCGATAAGCACTCGTCACGATGATGCGACCGAAACGCTCACGCAAAGGTTCGAGCACATGAGTGCAAAGCTCCTGAAGATTTGCTTTGGCTTCAGCATCGGGTGTATTGTCTAAACCGAGCCTTATCGCCGTGGCCGATCGTTGCATCTCTTGTTTTGAGAAATGAGGCGAATACATTTCTATGGGTTCATTTTTCATCTTTTTCGAAGTTTTGAGGTTAAAGAAAATGGTTATCCTGAACACGTTGCAAAGATACAAAATTAAGACCCCCTTTGTCAAGTTTTATGTGATACAAAAAAGTGATACATGCTGAAAATCGTCAAGATTTAATCTCCGTTAACCATGATAGCGCTGCGAGTGAAGAAATACTTCCATATTAATCACTAACTTTGTAGCCGCAAATCACCTGGTAATTAGGGGCAAAACACAGCGTAACCCCATAGAAAAACTAACGGATGTAGCCTGAGACGAACAGCGTAATTAAATGGATATCAAGTTGTTATCAGCTCACTGCATCAAGAAAAAAACAGTAAAATGAACGAAAAAGAATGTATGTTTGAAACCATGAAGAGCGAGATTCTTGCAATTCTTGCCCTCCCGCCATCGGCAGGTTACACCTGGAAAGGTACAACGACCGACCTGCTTGAAGTGATCAATGCCGTAGTCATGCGCTATGAACTCATTGACGACACGGGCCAATGTTACACCTTCGGCCGACTGACCCACGACATTTGTCTGCGTCTTAACCGCCGTGAGCCACACAATCCACGTGCATATCTGGCCAAAGCACGCCTAAGAAAGAACCTTCGCCGACCTCCACTCATGTTGCGTTATGAAGCTGCTTTACACCACACGGCAAGTCCGTTATTCAACCAAATTGTCAAGAAATAGTTTTGTTTATCGGGTATTATCGACGAAATATCCGCAAAATCGTCAAATTTGTCCGCAAAATGTGTAACGTAACTCATAGGGGATTTCGTAACTTTGCAGCAGAATCAAGGACATCAACGGCGGCAACGCTTGAAAAAACAAGATTCTATAGGCCTTGCCTTTACAGGGAATCAGTATTCCAAGACATAAAAAAGAATAACGACAGAAAACAAAACATAAGGATTAATGAAAGGAGAGACCCAACTGGATGTGATATCCGGTAATTAGTCTATCTCTGTAGTTATTAGCATTTGATTTAGCAAGTAAAAAGACATTCAGGTTAGACTAGCCCCCTCACTTTTGTGAGGGGGTAACTTTTTTAAACAGCCTTCATGACAGGTTTCCACAAATTTCATGCCACAGGCACTATGCTTTCGATAAATTTTTGCAGCCATTTCATGGGGTCAAGGCACACAAAACTCTCGACAAAGCCACTCCCCACTGGCGGAATCATCAAACTATCGGCGGCGACGATGCAAGCTACTTAGCTGCCAAAGAAAAACATTCTTTGTCAACAACGCTTTGTTTTGACAATGGAGATATAAGCTACTTATCTACCAAACAAGACCATTTGTTGACGGCAGCGCATTGCTTTGGCGGCAGCAACGCAAACGAGTCATCTGCCAAAGAAAAACATTTGTTGCCAGTAATGCTTTGCTTTGACAACAGCGAAGCAAGGAAACGAGCCTCGAAAGGAATTAAAAACATGCAAGCTAAACAAAGCATCGACGACGACGAAAACGCTACTACGCGAAATTATTTAATTGTAAATAAAAATACGACGACGACGAAACACTTCGGCATTGCAGTCTTTTTCTTTTTCGACGTCTTTTTCTTTATCTTGTTCTTGTTATTGTTCTTAGGGAGCGCTAACGTCTTGATACTCAATGGTCTCATTTGTTAATTCCTGTAAAAATAATATTTTTTGGAGAAAAATAAAATTAAAAAACTCTTAAGATTTATTTATTTCGCCTCAATTTTTGCTTCATTTTTCGCCATGTTTGTTTATATTTTTCATCGTTTTTCACCTCATTTTCCACCCCATTTTGCACGTTCTCATCCACTCGTTTCAACACCATCGCATGACAACCGCCCTCACCTTTCTCCCCAAAAGTTTGTCCGTAGCCTGCCCAACACTATCGTTTTCCTCCTCCACGGCAGTCCAAGCCGTCAGCCGTTGGCCTGACCCTCCGCCAACTTTCGTCCCTCCTCACCCACCAAAATAAAGCAGAAGGGAGAATGGGGGAAACGGATTGAGCAGCAGAGGGTTGGGAGGTTGCGGTGAGAAGGAATTGGAAGGAGAGAGAAAAAGCACAGCAAACGCGGCCGAAGAAGGCATGAACCATGCACGCACGAAAAGAAATTGGTTGAACTATCAGCTGCCTGACCGTCAGAAGGAGGCATGAACCATGCATGCGCGAAAAGCGAACAATAAGGAAAAAAGGATGCGAAAAAGCCACGATTTATTTTGTATTTTACTTTGTATTGTCTGTGATAATCTTTATCTTTGCAGAAAGTAAATTCATCATGGCAAATCAATCTCAGTGGCAAGAGGATTATTGGTTGCCGCTGTTGCAACTGTATCTCAGGAAACCCGTGGGCATTAAACCTGCTTACTCACGGCCAATGGTGTTGCTTGCCCTTGAACTTAACATTCCACCGAAACAGCTTTCAGAACAGATGGTGACGCTCGACAAACGCGAATCGGCCTCACTTCAGCAGTTGTGGAAACGTTTTGCCACACACCAAAAACAGCTTTCACACGAGGTGCAAACCATGCGAGAGATGCGTGGTTTCAATCATCCCGAACAATTTTATGAGGGCGTCAGCAAGGCCGAGACATGGCAAACAGACTTCCGACCGCTTGAGGTTGACAGCACGCTGACCCCACTTCATCTCATCATTATCCTTGATCTTTATTTTCGGCTGACACCTATCACGATGGTGAGTGACACGCCCGAAATCAAGGAGTTGGCCTCGTTGCTGGGCCTCAAGCCAGAGAAGGTGGCCGAAGTGATGTGTGTGTTTCAGCTGTGTGACCCCTATTTGAATCGTTTTGCCTTTGAGGTGAGCAACCTTTTTGCCGCTTGTCACGATGTGTGGCAACGCTATGGCAACCTCGAACCCAATGTGTTGGCGCGTGAAGCAGCCCTGATGAAAGAATATTTTAAGACAGCATGGCACAAAAACTAATACAAACTCAGGAACAGAAGCTCACGCAGCAGATGAAACTCTCACAGCAACAGATGCTGCAAGTGCATTTGTTGGAGATGCCATTGACCGAACTTGAAGAGAACATCAATGCTGAACTCGACGATAATCCCGCCCTCGAAAAAGACGATTCTACCATGGGATTGACCGACAATGAGGGGGAGGATGGATATTCAGACAACGAAGATGGCGACGACTTTGACACCATAAACGAGAGAGAAGAGCGTCAGGATGCACTGGATGCTGCCTTGGAAAATATTGGGAAAGACGACATTATGCCGCAAACTCCCTATGCAAACAATCACGATAATGCCGATTATGAAGAGACGGTTTATGGTGACACAACCTCGTTTTATGACAAGCTGAAGGAGCAAATGGACATGCTCACACTGACTGAAAAGGAGTATGCTGTGATGGAATATCTCATTGGAAGTCTTGACGATGACGGCCTCTTGCGCAAAGATTTGAATACTATCAGCGACGAATTGGCCATCTATCATAACCTCGATGTGAGCGAAGCGGAGATTGAACACGTGCTCAAGATGCTGCAAAATATGGACCCTGCCGGCATTGGTGCACGCTCGTTGCAAGAATGTTTGTTGCTGCAGGTGGAACGAATGCGCGAAGAAGGCACGCAAAACACACGTCTTTTAGATGCTATGGAGCGTGTGTTCAAAGAGTGTTTTGATGCTTTTACAAAGAAACATTGGGACAAAATAAAACAGCAACTCGGTCTTAGTGACCTCCAGGTAGAGACACTTCAGCGCGAGATTCGCAAACTAAATCCGAAGCCCGGCGCCTCACTTGGCGAGACAGAAGGCCGAAACATGCAGCAGATTACGCCTGACTTTATTGTCGATACGGCTGACGATGGCACGATAACCTTTAGTCTTAATCAAGGACATATCCCCGATTTGAAGGTTTCTCCATCGTTTACGGAGATGATAGATGCCTATCGCAACAACAAGGAGGGCATGAGTAGGCAGACCAAAGAGGCGCTGCTCTACGTCAAAGAAAAGGTGGCTAAGGCCCAGGGATTCATCGAAGCGGTGAAACAACGCCGTCAAACGCTCATCTTAACGATGCAGGCTATCATCGCATGGCAAAAGAAATTCTTTCAAGATGGAGATGAAAGTGATCTGCGACCCATGATATTAAAGGACATCGCCGACAAGACTGGGCTCGACATTTCGACCATAAGCCGAGTGAGTAATGTGAAATATGCCCAGACAAAATGGGGCACCTTTCCCCTTCGTTTCTTCTTCACCGACGCATATACTACGGATGAAGGTGAGGAGATGTCTACGCGAAAGATTAAAATTGCGCTGAAAAACGTCATCGAAAAGGAAGATAAACGCAAGCCACTCAGCGACGAAGCACTGACCAAACTCATGAAGGAAAAGGGATTTCCGATTGCCCGGCGCACGATAGCCAAATACAGAGAGCAACTCAATATCCCTGTGGCGAGGTTGAGAAAGGCGTAGAAGAAGTAAAAAACAACAATGATATAAAGATGCACACTTCCGCATTTTAAGAAGGAGAAAGACGCACACGAGGTTGCACTTCCTTTCTTAGTAAGGGCTGAAGTAGGCTTATTCTTATGAACGAAAAAAACATTATATGGACAGCACGCATATTTAGTTTGGTCTTTACACCATTCTATCTCCCCATTGTGGGCCTTGCTTCGCTGTTTCTTTTCAGTTATCTGAGTCTCATACCGTTAGGATATAAGCTCATGGTATTAGGCCTTGTCTACGTGTTTACCATCCTTATGCCCACCTATCTGATTCGACTCTATCGACACTATCAAGGTTGGCGCCCCTTCGATTTCATCGTTCGTGAGCGTCGCATGGTGCCCTATGTCATCTCGATTGTGTGTTATTCGGTGTGCTACTACCTCATGAGTATAGCTCATATCCCTCATTTCATGGGCAGCATCCTTGTGGCTGCGGTACTGATACAGGTGGTTTGTGCGCTGATAAATGTGTGGTGGAAGGTCTCTATGCACGAAACGGCCATCGGAGGCGTAGCGGGTGCCCTGTTAGCCTTTGCCATTATCTTCACGTTTAACCCTATATGGTGGTTCTGTCTCGTGATGCTCATCTCGGGAATCGTGGGTTCCAGTCGCATGATTTTGCGCCAACACTCCCTCTCTCAGATTGTAGCGGGCTGGTTTCTTGGCTTTATTCTTGCCTATCTTACCATTGCCTATGTGTGACATCAATCCTTGATTGAAACATTAAATACTTAAAAATATACAGTTATGACACCAATTATCAGTATTATTATGGGTAGCACAAGCGACTTACCCGTAATGGAAAAGGCCTGCAAATGGCTCAATGACAATGAAATTCCATTTGAAGTGAACGCGCTTTCTGCCCATCGCACCCCCGAGGCCGTAGAGACTTTTGCCCGCAATGCCAAACAAAGGGGCATCAAAGTGATTATCGCTGCCGCTGGAATGGCTGCCGCCCTACCTGGCGTAATCGCTGCCTCGACACCACTACCAGTGATTGGTGTGCCCATCAAAGGCATGCTCGATGGTCTCGATGCCATGCTTTCTATCATCCAGATGCCACCCGGAATCCCTGTGGCTACAGTTGGAGTGAATGCTGCTCAGAATGCCGCTATCCTCGCAACTGAAATGATTGCCCTCTCTGATGAAGCCATTGCAGCAAAGGTTGACGCCTGGAAAGCTGGACTCGGAAAGAAGATTGAGAAGGCAAACGAAGACCTGAAAGAGGTAAAATACGAGTATAAGTGTAATTAAATACCCAGCCCCGACCCCTCCACAAGGGAGGGGAGAGGTTAAGGATAGGCTTTTGTTGGACTTCTTATCATTATGAATATCGATTTATTTCAATACAAACGGCGTGAGACTTCGACTGTACATATCGGCGCAATAGACATGGGAAGTGACTTCCCTGTGCGTGTACAGAGCATGACAACCACAAATACTAACGACACGGAAGCATGCGTTCGGCAGGCTGAAGAGATTATCAAGGCGGGCGGAGAATTGGTGCGTTTGACGACACAAGGAAAGCGCGAAGCTGAAAATCTCAAAAACATCAATGCCCAACTGCGCTCAGAAGGCTATACGACACCCCTCGTTGCCGACGTACATTTCAATCCAAACGTGGCCGATGTCGCTGCACTCTACGCTGAGAAAGTACGCATAAACCCCGGTAACTACGTTGACCCTGCACGCAAATTCATCAAGCAAGAATACACTGATGAGGAGTATGCGACAGAGTTAAAGAAGATAGAAGACCGCCTCATTCCGTTCTTAAACATCTGTAAAGCCAATCACACGGCCATACGCATTGGTGTCAACCACGGCAGTCTGAGCGACAGAATACGCAACCGTTACGGCGATACGCCCGAAGGAATTGTAGAGAGTTGCATGGAGTTTCTACGTGTATGTAAACGTGAAAACTTCACAGATGTGGTTATCTCTATTAAGTCTTCAAACACTGTAGTCATGGTGCGCTCGGTGCGATTACTTGTTCATCAGATGGATAAAGAGGGCATGAACTATCCACTTCACCTTGGAGTTACCGAGGCAGGAGAGGGCGAAGACGGACGCATTAAGAGTGCCGTGGGCATTGGAGCACTGCTATCTGACGGCATCGGAGACACCATTCGTGTGAGTCTGAGCGAAGAACCGGCTGCCGAAATTCCTGTTGCCCGCCACTTGGTTGACTACATCCGCCAGCGCGAAGGCCATCTGATTGTGCCGGGAACGCAAGCAAAAGCCTTTAACTGGTTGCGCCCGGAACGTCGCTTTACGCGTGCCGTTGCAGGTATAGGAGGCAGTAACGCCCCGATAGTGATTGCTTCGGCACTCAGCGGAAACGAACAAGAAGCCGACTATATCTATGCCGGGCAGGAGATTAAAGACCGCAAGGAAGGACAAAAATACATTGTGGACTATAACCAGTTTATGTCTCTCGAAGACAAAACAGGCGTTTATCCGATCTTCCCTGTGACGGCCATTCCGTTTATAGCCATGGTGAAAGCCGACGTGAAATTCCTTGTTTTGCAGTTTGGTGCACCGACAGAAGAGTATCTCACTTGCCTCAAATTGCATCCTGAAATCGTAGTCGTTAGCATGAGTAATCACCCAAATCGCTTGGCCGAACAGCGTGCTTTGGTGCACGAAATGTGGGAGAATGGAGCTTATAACCCTGTGGTCTTCGCTGAGATGTATCATCATTCTGCAGCCGAAAAAAGTGAGTTCCAACTCGAATCGGCGGCAGACATGGGTGCCTTGATGATTGATGGACTGACCGATGGACTATGGCTCATGAACGAAGGAGATATTCCGCAAAGCGTCATCACCGACACGGCATTTGGCATTTTGCAGGCTGCTCGTCTTCGTACAAGCAAGACTGAATATATCAGTTGCCCGGGTTGCGGTCGCACGCTCTATGATCTTCGCGAAACGATTGCCCGCATCCGTGAAGCCACAAAAGGCATGAAGGGACTTAAAATCGGCATCATGGGCTGCATAGTCAATGGTCCCGGCGAGATGGCTGATGCTGATTATGGTTATGTTGGCGCAGGAATCAACCATGTAAGTCTCTACAGAAAACAGGTTTGTGTGGAGAAAAATATCCCGCAGGAAGTGGCAGTTGAGCATCTGTTGGCACTGATACGGAAGGATAGGGAAGGGGAGAGATAGTTAACGAGTAAACGAGTTGACGGGTTAACGAGTTGCTTGATTGGTTAACGAGTAAACGGGTTGACAAGTAGACAAGTTGCTTGTTTGGATGATGAGTTGACGGGTTGACGGGTTAACGAGTTGCTTGTTTTGTTGATGAATAAAAGGGGTGATGAGATGGCGAGTTATCCGAGGGATAATAAAACCTTGTTGGATAACGGAGGATATCGGATAGTTGTAGCGCAACATAACGTTTATGGATGATATTTTTCACCTCAAAGTAAAGGATAATGAAATAGTAAAAGACGATGAGTTTACGAGAGATTTTGAATCATAGAAGGGCGGTTCGGCATTTCGATCCAACCAAACCATTAGATGCTGAGGTCGTGAAAGATTGTATAGAACAGGCTACATTGGCGCCAACGAGTTCTAATTTGCAACTCTGGGAGGCCTATCATGTCACGGATAAAAAGGTGATGGAGCAGCTGAGCAAGGCATGTTTAGACCAGTTGTCAACACGTTCGGCCCAACAAATCGTCGTGTTTGTGACACGACAAAGCCTATATAAGCAACATGCAAAAGCGGTACTTGCCGAGGGTATTGAGGAAATCAAGCGTAATAGTCCGGCTGAAAAACAGGAGAAACGCATTAAAAAACAAACGCTATACTACGCCAAACTCATCCCCTTTATTTATTCGCGGGGCTTCGGTTTGTGGGGCCTTGTGCGCAAAGTATTGGCCCAAGGGGTCGGTCTTTTCCGCCCTATCACGCGTCAAGTGAGTGAAAGCGACATGCGAGTTGTCGTGCACAAGAGCTGTGCTTTGGCTGCACAAACGTTTATATTGGCTATGAGTGAGGCAGGATATGATACGTGTCCGCTTGAAGGTTTCGATAGTTTGTTGGTGAAAAAAGCCCTGCATCTGCCTTATGATTGCGGAATAAATATGGTGATTTCGTGTGGAATCCGTTTACCAGATGGCGTTAGAGGTGAGCGATTCAGAATTCCATTTGAAGAACAATATCATCGAATTTAAACATTAGTTCTGCCAAATAAAAACCTTTTATACGGCAGAACTATTTTTCATTATGCATGATGAATGATGCCTTATGCATAAAATTAGCCAACAATTATGCATTAACCAAGTTCGCCATGATGCATTATGAATTATGCATTATGCATTAAAAATCATTTTCCTTTCAGCAGTTTTTTGATGTCATTGAGCTTGTTGAGTGCTTCAACAGGCGTGAGATTATTCACATCAAGCTCAAGGATTTCATCGCGAATCTGGGCCAACAAGGGGTCATCGAGCTGGAAAAAGCTGAGTTCCATGCCATCTCTGTGCTCAGCAATCTTATTGGTATTGGGCTTACCTGCACGCCCTACACCCGAATTATCGGCCTCCAACTCCTTCAGAATAGTGTTGGCTCGCTTGACTATCGAACGTGGCATACCGGCTATTTCAGCCACATGTATACCAAAACTATGCTCACTTCCGCCCCGCATTAGCTTGCGAAGGAAGATTACTTTGCCGTCAACTTCCTTCACACTTACATTGTAATTCTTGATGCGAACGAAGTTCTTCTCCATCTCATTTAACTCGTGATAGTGGGTTGCAAAGAGTGTTCTTGCACGGGCTTTTGCCTGTTCATGCAAGTATTCTACTATGGCCCAAGCGATACTTATGCCGTCATAAGTGCTCGTGCCTCGACCGAGTTCATCAAACAATACGAGGCTACGTGGTGACACATTATTTAGGATATTGGCGGCTTCTGTCATCTCAACCATGAACGTAGACTCGCCTAATGAGAGGTTATCGCTGGCCCCAACGCGCGTAAATATCTTATCAACGAGCCCAATACTTGCCCGCTCTGCCGGTACGAAACACCCCACTTGAGCCAATAAAACAATAAGGGCCGTCTGCCGAAGCAACGCCGATTTACCAGCCATATTCGGTCCCGTTATCATCATTACCTGCTGCTTTTGCGTGTCAAGATATACGTCGTTAGGCACATAATGCTCGCCAATTGGCAGCTGAGTTTCAATCACTGGGTGACGTCCTTGGCGTATATCGAGCACATCACTATCGTCAATTTGAGGCCTGATATAAGTGTTTTCTTCCGATATTTTAGCGAAGCTTAACAAGCAGTCCACACGTGCCAAGAGGGTGGCATTGATTTGAATTTGTGGGATAAAGTCTTGCATAGCCAACACCAATTCATTGAAAAGTCGGGCCTCTAATGCCATGATTTTCTCATCGGCTCCAAGGATTTTCTCCTCATATTCTTTTAGTTCTGGGGTGATATATCGCTCCGCTTGAGCCAGTGTTTGCTTGCGAATCCATGTCTCAGGAACCTTATTTTTGAAGGTGTTTCTCACCTCAAGATAATATCCAAAGACATTATTAAAGCCCACCTTCAAACTTAAAATGCCTGTTGCTTCGGCCTCGTCCTCTTGGATTTTTAACAGATAATCCTTTCCGTTTCTACGCATTGTGCGCAACTCATCGAGTTCTTTGTTGTAGCCATCTGCTATGACATCACCCTTCGCAACAAGCTGAGGTGGGTCGGGTTGTATCTCTTTTTCGATGCGTGTTTTTATGCTTTCACAAAGGTTTAGCTGTTCACCGACACGCTTCAATGCCTCATTTTCTGAATAAAGACAAGCCTCTTTAATCGGTCTTACCGCGTCGAGTGCGTTCTTGAGTTGCACGATTTCACGAGGCGAAACACGCCCAACAGCCACCTTAGAAACAATGCGTTCAAGGTCGCCCACACGATGAAGTTGCTCATCAACAAGCTGTCGGAACGATGGCTTTTGAAAGAAATAATCTACTATATCAAGGCGTTCTTTGATGGGAGCAACGTCTTTTAATGGGAACACAAGCCATCGTCTGAGCATGCGACCCCCCATTGCTGTGACCGTGCGATCAATGACATTCAGTAGCGAACTGCCGTCTTCCTGCATCGGAGCAATGAGTTCCAACGACCTGATTGTAAACCGATCTAAGCGCACATACTTATCTTCTTCGATGCGAGAAAGCGAAGTTATATGGTTGATTTGCGTGTGCTGAGTCAGTTCCAAATATTGAAGAATGGCACCACCCGCAATGATTCCGTTCTTCATGTGCTCTACACCAAAGCCTTTAAGCGACTTTGTGCCAAAGTGTTTCAATAGTTTTTGACGTGCATTCTGCTCGGAAAACACCCATTCATCCATTTCAAACACACAATGTTTTGAACCAAAATAGCGTTCAAAATCTTGCTTATGGTCGCGGTTATATAGCACTTCTTTCGGCGAAAAGTTGCCCAACAGCTTCTCAACATAGTCGTATGTGCCCTCACCAGTAAGGAATTCACCAGTCGAAATATCCAGAAAGCTGATGCCACAAGAGGCCTTTCCGAAGTGCACGGCAGCCAAGAAATTGTTTTCTTTGTAGTTCAACACCGTGTCGGTCATGGCTACTCCCGGCGTAACGAGTTCGGTTATGCCTCGTTTCACCATCTTATCCATCTCGGTAAGCCCCTTCTTTCCCTTAATCTGCTCACGCTTTTTCTTCGGATCTTCCAATTGATCGCAGATGGCAACACGCTTTCCTGCACGAATGAGTTTCGGCAGATAGGTGTCTAAAGCATGATGAGGGAAGCCGGCCATCTCAACAGAATTTTCGGCCGAATTATTGCGTTTGGTCAGTGTGATGCCTAAGATTCCGGCAGCAATAACGGCATCTTCACCATAGGTTTCATAGAAATCGCCACAACGAAACAGCATCAACGCCTCGGGATGCTTTGCTTTCATCGAGAAAAACTGCTTCATCATAGGGGTCAAACCCTTGTCTTGTACTGCCATCTTTATTCTTTCTTTTCTATCAAAACCTTTAATTATACAAAGTTACTGAAATCTCATGAGACAAAGAAACCAATTAGGAAGCATTAACGTTAAGTTTGAAGAAAGGGGAGTAGAACTTAATATTTTAGAGAAAATAAAGGCAGAAAAAAATAAAAAATCATCGCAAAGAATATTTATTTAATTATCGTCTAAGAACGAAAACATCTTATTCATGAATATTTATCATCTCAAAACATTACATAGTGCGAATACAATCAAAAAAAGATTGCATAGCTATGGATTTTTAATGGCTATCATTTCATCGTGTAATCTCAATAAAATTACGTTGTAAATCTCATAAGATTACATCGTAATTTGACGCATTATAAATTACATAATATCTTATTCATAATTTAAGGAAGATGTATTTGTAAGTTGATTTGATTGATAATATCTTATCATATCCCATTATTTTCAAAGACAACGCAACACCGATGGCGTTGCCTCCTCCATACGCTCGCAGACAGGGTAGGCGCACGTTGTTTGCCAACCCTGCCCTATAAACAACGGAACCCCTATGGGGTTCAAACATCTATTACTATCTGTTCATTTAGAAATAAAACAGAATAATAACATGAGATATAACAAATATAATCAAAGTTTTATTTACATCGTTTTAAAAAACATACGAAAATCTATTTCAAAATTCAACAATCCTTACCAGAATCATGACTAATTTTGTTTGCAACCACATCCGACTATTTACATTACACACCACAAACCCCATCGGGGTTTCGCTTTCGATAGGGCAGGGTTGGCGAGAGAAACGAGCCTACCCTGTCTAAAATCATTGCAACAAAACAACGCCATCGGTGTTGCGTTTTCTTCTAATGATTTGATTTATTTATTCTCTAATCCAATATAAATCAGGCTGATAATCTGTAATATTCGCACTCTTTAACAGCGAAATCCATTCTTTTTCAACACTAACTTGCTGGTGATGTTGTTGTTGATTTACAATATATTGATACACAGCTTCCTTAGATTTATAGGAAACAGAAAACATTCCATAACCCGCTTGCCAATAAAACGAATGATAATATTGTGGATTTTGTTTCTTCAAAAAGGCGGAAGATAGACGTTTTACCTCCTTTATCACCTCTGAATAAGATAGCTGTGGCGATAAAACGAATAACAAATGTTCGTGATCACCAGGTCCATTTGCAATCAAACAAGGACATTTCAAATGGTCACATATACTGATGATATAAGCATTTAGCAGCGACTGGTCTTCAGGTCTTACTATTTTAGAGGATAAACCTTTATGAAACACAGCATGAAGAAGTACGTTAGAAAGTGTTTGTGGCATGGTTTTATAAAATTATTTTATGCAAATATAATCATCATTTCTATCAATAACAAGGGTTAACATATGAAAATCAATAAAAAAATATCATTATTGTAACTCTAATCACTATGCATATGGAAAATAAGGCAGTATTAAATTTTGTATGCTTTGCCTTAATTTTCAGAGAAAAGCGAATTTAATCATCAATCCTCACTCATCAAAAAATGCAATGAAACGAGTCTTGTTTCATTGCATTTCTTTTTCGTCTAACAGATGTTTCCTTAGGATAAGCAGCAAGGAAGCATCGCTATTGTTTTGTGGTTTCATCAAAGGCAGCGGCTTCGGCAGCAGCAATGATTTCTTCATCACTTTGCATGCGTGCGCTGATGTTGCTCAAATCAAATTCTGACGGCTTATCTTTTTGCTCACGTTCTGCCACTTCATTGTCGCTTCTATACATGGGTGAGCGGCGCCGATTCTTTGCCGAACGGTCCTCATACACCTTTTCATGGAACGCATTCTTATGTTTCTCTGCATCGGGGATAGTGTCATTTCCATTCTGCGAAATAATGAAACTATCGGCTGCATCGGTACTCGGCACATTCTCCACCGGCTCTTCTTCCATCTTTGTGCGATTGGCTTTTGCTGTGAAAACAGCATCGATGAACTGAGGTTCTTTGCGCAATCGTTCCAAGGTTAGTTTGCTGGCAAGCTGCTGACTCTCCTTTTTGCTGTAACCAACGCCGTTACATCCGTCAATGCCTTCAATGACAACCTTATAGTTAAACACAGGACTTCCGTTATTATCCTTGCTTTGTTCGAGGATATCAAACGTCAGACGAACGCGGTTTTTCTGGCTCCATTCGATGAGTTTACTTTTGAAATTCACCTCCTTATAAGCCACTTTGTCGATATTTATCATCTGTGCTAAGATGCGATTTTTCATGAAATTCATACATGCATCATAGCCTCTGTCTAAATAAACAGCGCCTACAAGGGCTTCAAAGGCATTGCCTCCCATATAACTGTTGTGCGAAGAGCTGCGCCCGTTACTAAGGATGAGTTGGTTGATTCCCAATTCATTGGCTAATTTATTGAGCGTTTCGCGCTGCACAAGTTTAGAGCGTGTGTTTGTCAGAAAGCCCTCGCGTTTTCCTGGAAAGTGTTGATAGACAATGTGACCAACAATGGCATCAAGGATGGCATCACCCAAAAATTCGAGTCGTTCGTTGTTAACGGGCTTACCTTTTGCATTGCGTTTCATGATGCTTTTATGCATTAACGCAAGCTTATAATAGCTGATGTCGCGTGGATAAAAGCCTAAAATAGTGTATAAAGACGAATAAAGCTCCTTCTCCTTACGGAAAGGAAGCTTTATTCTATCAATGATTTTATTCAGCATACTTCTTGAAAACAACGCAGCAGTTGTGTCCACCGAAGCCGAAAGTGTTGCTTAATGCGGCACGCACTTCGCGCTTCTGAGCTTTGTTAAACGTGAAGTTCATCTTGTAATCCAATGCTTCATCGTTGTCACCTTCAGTGTGGTTGATGGTTGGAGGAACGATATCGTTCTTCACACTCAGCACACAAGCCAAGGCTTCTACAGCTCCGGCAGCACCAAGAAGGTGGCCCGTCATACTCTTTGTTGAGCTGATATTGAGCTTATAAGCATGTTCACCAAAGACGTCCTTGATAGCTTTTGCCTCTGAAATATCACCCACTGGAGTAGATGTTCCGTGTACGTTGATGTAGTCGATATCCTCAGGTTTGAGGCCAGCATCCTCCAAAGCGCGTTGCATTACGAGTTTAGCGCCAAGACCTTCTGGGTGAGAAGCGGTGATATGATGTGCGTCGGCACTTGCTCCTTCGCCTACCATCTCTGCATAGATTTTAGCCCCACGAGCCTTTGCATGCTCTAATTCTTCGAGCACAAGACAGCCAGCTCCCTCGCCCATTACAAAGCCATCACGACTCGCACTGAATGGACGGCTTGCGTGTTCTGGGTCATCATTGCGGGTAGAAAGGGCGTGCATGGCGTTGAAACCACCGACACCAGTCTCACAAATGGCTGCTTCGGCACCACCACTAACAATGATATTGGCCTTACCAAGACGGATAAGATTGAATGCATCAGCCAAAGCGTTGCTTGAAGATGCACATGCACTCGTCGTGGTATAGTTTGGTCCGTGGAATCCATACTGTATACTAATCTGACCAGATGCTATATCTGCTATCATCTTTGGAATGAAGAAAGGATTGAATTTAGGTCCTTGATCTTCATGTTGTCCATAATATACCACTTCATCCTGGAACGTTTTGATTCCTCCAATGCCTACACCATAAACCACACCAATGCGGTTTAGGTCTTCTTTCTCAAGGTCAAGACCAGCATCTTTGATGCCTTGTGCAGCACTAACCATAGCCAACTGGCAATAACGGTCCATCTTTCGTGCCTCTTTACGGTCGATATAATCGTTCAAATTCAAATCTTTCACCTCGCAGGCAAACTTTGTTTTGAACAACGTTGTATCGAAATGAGTAATTGGTGCAGCACCACTCTTGCCCTCAAGCAAGTTTTTCCAGGTTTCTTCGGGAGTGTTTCCAACAGGTGTAACAGCACCGAGGCCTGTTACTACTACTCTCTTTAATTCCATAATATAAATAAAAAAGATTAGGGATTAGGGATTAGTGACTGGGCACAACAGGTTGTAACCCAATCCTTAATCACTAATCCCTAATCGTATTATTTGCAAAATAACTTAAGTAAAGCTATTACTTTGCGTTCTCTTCGATGTACTTAATGGCGTCACCTACAGTCTGAATGGTCTCTGCTTTGTCGTCTGGAATAGAGATACCAAACTCTTTTTCAAATTCCATAATCAGCTCTACAGTGTCCAAAGAGTCAGCACCAAGATCGTTAGTGAAGCTTGCTTCTGGCTTAACTTCAGCCTCGTCAACACCAAGTTTGTCTACGATAATAGCCTTTACCTTGCTTTCAATTTCTGACATAATAGTTACTTTTTAAAATGTTTATAATTAATTTCTAAATGAAAAACTGGGTGCAAAGGAACTAATTTATTTTCAATTTCCCAAACTTTTCATACAAAAAAGCGTCAAACGCTGCACAAACACCCCCTAAGTGTGTAATAAATTGACGTGCGTTAACAATTAAATTCGCTCTTAACTCCACTTTTTTTCATTTACGTTTTCTTTTATTTCGTCATTTCATCTTATCTTTGCAACCGATAATTTTGATGGTAAATAGGGTTTTCTTATACCTCTTTTATAATAAATATCAACACTAAACGAAATGAAAAAAGAAAGTCTTTCTAAGCTGTTTCAATTGAAAAGCTGTTTGATTTTCGCTACAATCATCTCTGGACGAATGTCGTTCATGCAGGCATAATCACCGCGCAAACAGGGTTTATTGCCATAAACTGAGCATGGACGACACGCCATATCCAACTGAACGGCATTCTCCTCACTTTGGTTCCAGCCCATAAACCCTGCGTAAGGATGCGTGGCTCCCCAGATGCTTACAACCTTTGTGCCCACCAACGAGGCCAAATGCATGTTGCCACTATCCATACTTATCATCACATCTAAATGGCTCATGAGTATCAATTCGTTGCGCATTCCACCGAGAACTGCCGAAGCATTCGTGCAATTAGCATAGCGTTTGGCCCATGAGTCGAGTGTTTCGCGCTCCTTTCCACCGCCTCCAAAGAAGAAAATGCGGCATGAGGGATAGGCCTTTATCAGTTGTTCAATGGTTTGTTCCATCTTCTCTAACGGATAAATCTTCCCCTTATGAGCTGCAAAGGGGGCTATTCCTATCCAACGCTGAAACTTCTTTTTCTCACCGATGAGGGGCATAAGCTGACGCAGATTCCCCCCTTTCTCACCAAAAATAGAGTGAAATTCAAGGCTCACGGGATAGCCTAACTTCGCTAAAACGGCTGCATAATTCTCAAAAGAAGTGGGTTGTTGCACCTTCACCTTATTCTTTTCACTACACAATAACTGCTTTCCTTTGCGATGTTTATCAATATGTGCGACATGAAATCCACACAAATGGAATCGTAAACGCAGGTATTTTGTTCTAAGCACATCATGCATATCGGCCACCGCGGTAAAGTTTTTGGCAGCCAATCTACGATAGAGTGCATTCAAACCTGATAGTCCTTGATAATCCTTTTTAAGGTCGGCACTCATAAAACTCACGTTAGGAGAGAGTCCTTCAAACAGCGAACGGGCAAAGGGTTTGCTTAACACCGTCACATGAATATCAGGATATTGTTTCATCAACGAGGCCACAACAGGCACCAACATGGCTACATCACCAAGGGCAGAAAAGCGGATAAGGAGAAGATGTTTCATGAAAACACTGGGCCGAAGGCTTCATTTCTTCTTTCCAACGGCCTTTTCTAATGAGCAGTTTATATTTAGTTTATCGTCTTTTATTTCTTATATAACACAGGGTTTGTATCTGCATCATTATACATTTTCATTTGACGATACACCTTCATATACTTCTTTCCATCGGCTATATCCTCAAGCAACTGGTCGACAGCTGTATCTAAATCGCGTTGCTGTTCAAGCAAAACGTCTAACTTAGCGCGGCACTTTGCAAGATGTTCTGGTGTGGCATCATTGCGCTCTGCCTGCTCTTTCATGTGATAAATCTTTAGTGCCAAGATGCTCAAACGGTCCACAGCCCAAGCCGGACTCTCGGTGTTGATGCGTGCATCTGGCTTTACTTTCACCTCTTTATAATAGTCGCGGAAGTATGAATCAATCTGTTCTACAAGGTCAGTGCGGTCTTGATTGCTCTTGTCTATACGGCGTTTGAGCGTCAAAGCCTCTACTGGATCAATCGCAGGATCACGGATAATATCTTCAAAATGCCATTGAACGGTATCTATCCAACACTTCTTATAGAGTTTGTTTTCGATTGTTCCTTCTTCAAAAGGATTACAAATGGGTGTGTCAATGTTGTCGTTTACATGGTAATCATGAATTGCTTTACCGAAGATTTCATTGCAATGTTGTGTGAAAGACATATCTTATAATTTATAGGTTATGCATATATTGAATTGGTTCTCGATGGATTAGGTCTGCCGGTCTGCAAGCAAACGATGATGAATGGCAAGGCCGAACCATGAACGTCTATATTGCAAAAGTAAATATTTAATTTCAAAATCGCAAACATTTATCCACAATATATGTTGATAAGTGGGTGGAAAAGGCGTTCAAAACCCCTTTCTTTCTTTTCTACTTATCCACAGCCCACAACCCACTCCCACGCAGCTGTGGATATCAACAGGCTTATACCGCCACAATATTCCACTTATCCACGCTTTTTCTTTCAGTCAAGTTATAAACTTATGAAATATCATGTCATCTCATTATTTGTGGATAACCTTCTATCTCTTTGAATCTCAACAGAAAGTAATCCCACGTGATGTTTATAAACAAACACTATTTGTGGATATCGCTATCCCGCTGATTTCATGACTTAAACTATCAACTTTTCAACAACCATTATTATTTCTCTTCATTTTTTTTCTTTAAAATTTAAAGTATAGAATAAAAAGAAACAAAAGGGAAAAAACGCGCATCAGTGATTTTAACCTCAATAAATTATAACGCATAAAAGGCTTCATGAAATTTATTTCATGAAGTAAGTTTCTCATCATTCGTCTTTATACAAAGGCTGTTGCCTACTCATCGTGTTTATGGTTTGAACCAAATCACCGCGCCATTCACATGATTTCATGGCCTCATTTGATTCTGATTGCAGCTCAATTTGACGCAGATGTTGAAACAATGGTGGATAAACGGAGTAAGCATTTCATTCTCAGTAGGTTATAAGCAAGTGGACAGGGAGGGATAAAACGCATGGGTAGGCGAGGCAATGGTAATTCAGGTGCGTGCGAAAGAAATCGTGAAGATGAGCCCATTAAACCTATACTTTCATGTGTAGTCAGGGTAGGCACATGCTTCCTTCAATGATGTTGTTTAACATAAACATAGGTTGAGCGAAACGGCGTAACTCGCTTTGCAGTAAGTTATTGGAGGTTCTATTTGCTTAATCATTACTAATGAGTATTTATGTTCATCGGTCGCATTTGTTACTTCCATTCATTTAACATTGCTTTAACTTTGTAACTCAATAGAATGTTAACATTGATGAGGTCGTTGAATCTCTGAAAATTATCTTTAACTCTTGGACTTTCGCAAAACATTTTTTGCCTTGTTATGCCTCGCAAGCACTTTCTCCACTGTTCAAGCACAGAGAAAAGCTAACTTGAAAGATACCGTTATTCAGTTGAAAGTGGTATCGGTCATGCCCAATTACAGCCTTACCTCGCCCACCATGATACAGGCGTTGTCGAGTCAACGCCGCATTGCGGGCAGCACTTCGCTTGTAGAAATCAAAGCCGATAACCAGCATCTCGCAACAATGAAAGACGCTTTGCGCCTTCAACCCGGTGTAATCATCCAAGATATGTTTGGTGGTAACGACCAGCCGAGGCTCAACATACGAGGCTCTGGCATTCAAAGCAATCCACAACGGCGTGGTGTTTACCTCCTTCAAGACGGCATACCTGTTAACTTTTCTGACGGTTCTTACGTCGTAGGTATTATGGATGCGATGACTGCCCAATATATAGAGGTGTTCAAAGGAGCCAATGCTTTGCGCTTTGGTGCAGGCACCTTGGGTGGCGCTTTGAACTTTGTGAGTCGCACAGCCCTTAGTGATACCACAACAAGCATAAAGCTGGAAGGAGGTTCTTATGGCAGTTTTGGCCTCACTTTTACTACTGGTCGCCGCATGGGAGCCTGGGATGTGTTTGCTGCTTCAACCTATAATCGGCAGGATGGCTACCGCATTTACAATCAGAACAGACGCTTAACGGCTTCACTCAACATAGGATGGAGGAATAAAAATAAAACTCTTGAGAATAGAACCTTTATGCATTTCACTCATCTTTTCTTTGAGATGCCGGGTCCACTGACGCTCGATCAGCTGATGAAAGACCCCAAACAGGTGAGTGCCGGCGTAGACCTTCCCTTCTCGATGGGGCCAAACATTCTTCGCGATAAACCCTATCGCAGCGTAGATATGGTGCGCATTGCCAATCAAACAGGTATTCATCTCAGCAACACAAGCAATCTTTCGGCTGCTGTTTACTATCAATATGCCAACGATTGGTTTGCATTTCCCATCACCATTTCAATCCCTCATTCTTATTATAACGATGTAGGCATGACCTTGTTTTATAATTATTCCCACGCGCGGATACAGCTTTCATCAGGACTTTTGGGTTCATGGGGCTGGATAGATCGGCGCACTCACATCAACAAAGACGGCAAAGCATCGTTTATGTTCGCCCATGACAGACTGCAAGCTGCCAATCTTACGACCTTCGTTGAAGTCGACTATGCCCTTAAAGACCGTCTACATGTGGTCTTAGATGTGCATGGTGTGCTCAACAAACGCAACAGTCGAGACGTCTTTTCCGACCCTTCTTTGCGCCCATGGTATAGTCATATGTCGGGCAAATACCGCTATTTCTATTCCAACAACAGTTCACAGCGCCGCCAATATGCAGCTTTCAATCCGCGCATGGGCATGGTTTTCAACGCTGTAAAGCATAAAGACATCCAACTCTTTGCCAATATCAGTCGCAGCTATGAGCCTCCAACCTTCGATGAACTCGTGGGAACGGAGGTGACTTCAAACATCAATACGAGTCCGAAAAAACTCTTTTCTATCGGTTTGGAGAAACAAACGGCCACGACTTTTGAGGTAGGAAGTAAGGGACGTTTACGCCAATTGTCGTGGAATGTGGCTTATTATCACTCGTGGGTAAACCATGAAATCCTTGAAGTTAAAGACTATGTGCGGGGTCTAAAGCGTACGGAGAACTATCCACACACCTTGCATCAGGGGTTGGAAATAGGCATTCAGGCAGCAAGTAAGCCTCATTTCTTTGGTCGAAACATTGGTACTTTCACGCTCGGTGCAGTCTATGATTACAGTCGATTCATCTTCAAAGGTGGAAAATATGATGGAAAATATCTTGCAGGTATACCCAAACATTACGTCAATGCCTCGTTAGACTATCGCCATTCTTCAGGACTTAATGGTTCGGTTGCATTGGAACTTAAACCCGGAAAGACGCCGATTGACCACACAAACACCATGTTTCAGCCTGCCTATCATGTGTGGAATGCCCGCTTTGGCTATCAGTTGGGCAAACATATCAATGTATATGCCGAGATGAAGAACATCGCTAATCGACGTTATGCATCAAGTTATATCGTCAGTGATGAGATACATCAGCCGGCCGTTCCATTCCCCAATTTCACTGCCCACCAGCTAACCTTCTTCATTCCCGGCCCTGTTCGCAGTGTCTATGCAGGCCTTACATGGCGTTGGTAGAAAGAAATCAATTTACAATAAACATAAAATAATCATGAATAATAACAATAATAAAAACGAAAAGACTATGGTAGAAAAACGCATGAACATGGAACAAGGGCACTGGGTATTGGCAAAACTCGGAAAGAAAGTATTGCGCCCAGGAGGTAAAGCCTTAACACAGGCAATGCTTAATGCCATGAATATCACCCCCGATGACGACGTTGTAGAGTTTGCTCCGGGTCTTGGCTACACGGCAAAGCTGGCACTTTCCTGCCATCCTCATAGCTATACAGCGGTTGAACTCAATGCCGAAGCGGCGCAACGCGTTAGAGATAACGTGCAGGATGACACGATAAATATTGTCATTGGCAATGCTTCAGAGACAGGTTTGGCTGATAAGAGCGCCTCAAAGGTGTATGGTGAGGCCATGCTTACCATGCAAAGTAAACAACAAAAGCAAGCCATCATCGGCGAAGCAGCACGCTTGTTGCGCCCGGGAGGCTTATATGGCATCCACGAAATAGGCATCTTTCCTGATGATACGCCACAAGAGGTGCGCCGAGAGATAGAGAGTGATCTTGCAAAAGGCATCAAAACCAATGTCCGTCCGCTTACCGTTGCCGACTGGAAGCAGTTGTTAGAGGACAATGGATTTGACATTTCATTCATTGAAAGCAAGCCCATGCATCTGTTAGAACGTAGGCGTGTGATTGCCGATGAAGGCCTTTGGAGTTTTATTTGCATTGTGTTTAGAATGTTGAAAAACCCTGTTGCCCGCAAGAGAGTATTGGAAATGCGCAGCATCTTCCGTAAACATGCCCACCACATCAATGCAATTTGCATTGTGGCACGCAAGCGATAGGGATATAAAAGCAAATCAATGAAGAAAAGAAAACATTGTTTTAAGGTGGCATCGAGGCTGCAATTATGGCTGAAAATGCTTTGTTTTTGCTTGGCATTGGGCTTGATGTCATGTGAGAAAGAATCGTTTTTATCAGATGATTTGCGTCAGGGCGACAAACTCTTACCCAATAAGAAAGACTATGTGGATAAGGATTTAGGCACTCGTTTGTTAGCCGAAGCCATACAAGGTGACTTTAATTCGCGACTGTCGATGATATATTATGATGCCGCACGCAAGGAACCATTGCTCTATTTCACTACCGGCAAGCACCAAGTGCAGTGTAGTGTCAATGCAAATGGGTCGTTACATGTCAGCATTCACAAGTTCCACACGAACTTTATGCCGTTATATATCAGCGTCGAAATGGACGTATTTCTCACCGAAACCCAAGGCGACACGATTCGTTTGCAGGGACGTGACGGCATTGTTCGCACTTCGGATGAGGGTAAACAGATTGGTTTGGAACTGCCAGAAAGCGATGATGCCGAGCTCGAGGGCTACTATCTGCGTTCTAAAAAGGAGGTTTCGGCATTGATAGACCTTATGTTACCCATCGCCATGAAGATGCAATGGCAGGGCACAAAGCCATAAAAAAGGAGATAAGATAACATTAGTAATTGATAAATTAAATTTAGAATAAGATGAAAATAAAACAATTTCAACAGATGATGAGCATGGTTGCAATGCTCATTTTGGTGGCATTCATGACAACATCATGCAATAAGAGTGATGACGATACCAATGTTTCGGCGGCTGTTGCCAAGGTTGTTGGCACCTATCGCGCCACAATCACGCCGACAATGGGCACGCAGGCAATGGCTATGGGCACTCATTCGGTGAAATGTGAAGCCATTGACGGCGGCAAAAAACTGCACTTCTTTTTCGATAATTTCAATGCACCAATGGTGGATGAAAACGGAAAAGTAAGTAAAGATAAGTTCATGCCATTCGTGGTTTCGGTAGATGTGGTCATGAATGTAAAGGATAATAAGGATGGAAGTTTAAGTCTTTTATCGGAAAAAGGTACTTTCAAGGCTAAACCAAAAGATGGAAAACCCATCGACATGAGTAAGCTTCCAGAGGGTATTCTGCCTCCAAACCTGAATGGTTTTGAAACCGATAAGTTGCAGGCGGAAGGCACTTTCAAGGGCGGAAAACTGCAACTGAATCTCTTACCCAACATTCTTCCTGTGAAGATTGTTATTGAAGGAGTGCGCGAGTAGTGTCATCTCATGGCATAAATCGTGCGGAGAAATGAGATAAAACGCTAAATTTTTATTTATAAAATAGCTATAAACAACATGAATTTACCTATACATCATAAGCAAAATAGCATGGCGGCTATCGTCGGTGGCATGCTCATAGCGTTTAGTTTTGTTGTCAGTGGTTGCACAAAGACAGAGTTAAACGAGACTGAAAGAGGATTGGTAGCTAAACAAGAATTGGCTGATCGCTTCGACAAACTCTTCTATGAAGGTTTTGAAA